>Ga0272442_10001116_pt1 | contig 41308 bp, 27 predicted proteins | sample SSMForm2O_FD_200262 | JGI IMG/M metagenome (GOLD analysis project Ga0272442, IMG submission 200262) | Marine sediment archaeal communities from Little Sippewissett salt marsh, Falmouth, MA, United States - SSM-Form-2O | ecosystem: Environmental > Aquatic > Marine > Wetlands > Sediment ...
ATGAACTTCGGGCGGGCCATGTGTTCCTCCTACCGCCGGAATTAAGCCAACGGCATGGAAGGACGCATGGCCCCATTTGTAAAGGGATTTCATGTCGCTTCGCTTGCTAAACCGAACACGGATGATGTCGTGTGCTTCTGCTGGGATCAGTATGTCATAGTAATCATTCGACTCAATGATTGCCTTGAAAGATATTCGGGCTTCGTCCATCTGCGCCGGCCTATCATCTGGCAGGTAAGGAAGCGAGTACTTTCTTAGGACTGGTGCATTTTCAATGTAGCAGACACACTCCGCAGGTGACTCTCCACTGAATATGCACTCCGACAGTTGGAGTTTGTTCTTTCTCTTGGCGTTCCATGCTTGCCCGAACTTGTGGATACTCGCGCGCGAGAATCCTGCTCGATCGAGGAATGGAGTTGCCTCGTCAAGAACACGGAGATTCCACCACCGTGCCGCATGGTCGGAAAACGGCCCATGATATTTGGCATTTGCAAATAGTCTTGATACATCCCCACGAAGGAAACTCTCTCTCGATATTCCAAGGAATGTTGCAATGTGCAGTTCGTCAAGTAGCACGCCTGGGAACTTGAGGAGTGTCTCAAGCAGCCAGTGAGCAACCTCGTTGGTTCGCCAAATTCTGGTTGGATTGAGTCCTGAGGTGCCTGCGATTTCTTCGAGGACTGAGCGTATTCGTTTCGGAGCACCAAGAAGTCTCTCAAGGGATTTCCAACTCTTGGTTCGGGAGCGTGACAGTTTTTTGTATCCTTTTGCTAGGCTGACTAGGTACTGCCTTGAACCTGCCTGGTCGCTTTGTATGTCGTCTTTCTTTAGCATGGAGTCGAATATTGGATATAGGAACTGTCTCCCGAATGCTCCTGATTCGATAATGCTGCCTCTCGTGATCAAGACAATTGGTATATCGACGAGGGTTTCGCGCAGATGTGCGCCAAAAGTAGTCCCAAGACCGGGGCGTGACTCTCTTTGCAGATCACCAGGGATCAACTCGTAATCTATTAATACCAAGTCCGGTCTTGCTCTCTTGACGACAGAGACTTCGTCGGCGCCTCGGTATTGAATGGACTCGACATTCAAACTCGAGTTGTCAGATAGGTATCTGCTGTAGCGATTGAGGTCCGCTTCGTCGTCCTCAATCATCACTGCTCGGACAGTGGTCGCGGGCATGGCATCCTCACAGCGGAAGCACGATTTTTATGCTCGTTCTCCACGGTTCATCAGGATCAACAAACTCTGCACTACCGCCATAGACGTCGAGGAAGTCGGACACGATCTTGAGGCCAAGACCAGTTCCAGCGCCGAGTATGGGATCGGGTACGCTATCGCCAACGAACGGAAGGAAGTACTTCACCCAGTGTTCTTTATCGGCGCCCTTTCCTGTGTCGTTCACGTGGATGGCGACGGTCTTGCCCGTCTTCGAGCCAACGAACTCAATTGACCGTTTCGGCTCAAGTTTGACCGCTTTCAATGCGTTTGTGACTAGGTTGACGAGGATGGCGTTCAGTTCGCACTCAAACATTGGAGGAGTCCGTAGTCCCGCTGGTATTCGATTGGTTATCTCGATCTCGTTATTCGACATGTAACTCTGGAATGCACCGGCTATTTTATCAACTATTGGTCGAATCGCGAATCTCCGCCGTTGGGTTCTCGCGTCCTGTCCAAGCAGGAGTCCGAGGAGTTTGCCTTGGTGTTCTGCGTCCAGAATCCAGCCATCGAGGTGAGAGAGAATTCCAGTAAATCGGTCTCTACTCGGTATCGGGATTCGACTGGCATACTGTGATAGCTCATGCTTACTGTCGCGGATACCTTCGAGAATGCCAATGATCTGGTGTTGGAAGACTACGATCATAGTACCGGTAGATGCAAGCACACGGAGCATCTGGAGTTCACCAATCTGCTCTTCTTCGTGTTCCTCTATAGCTTTTATCGCAAGATTGATTGCCTGCGTCGCTTCTCGCCGCTGGTCATCAAGCACGGTTTCCGGGAGTTTCTGAATGAGTTCCTGCGCGCGGGAGAGAAGTTCTCGAGGGGACCTAGTGCTTTCCCGTCTTTCTTTACGCTGCCTTCGTCGCTCTTCCTCGGTGAACCTCGCGTACTGAACGGTTAGCCATTCGATGCCAAGCCGTACAAATGAACGGAGTTCAATGAAAGCTCCGTTTTCTTGGAGGCCTTCTCGGTTTGCTAGCTGCCGAATATCTGGGTTGTTGAATCTGGATAGGCTCACACTGCCGAACACTTGGTTTGTTCCTGGAAGAAGAAGTCCTGGTCGCTCGGATGGATCCAGGAGGTTGCGCATGTCGAATGGCAATTGCCGGAAGACCTCTGTTCTGCGGGCTCGATCGTAGTCGAGATTTAACCAGTCGTCACGTTTATCTCCGTATGGTGGAACACGGAAACCGTCGTAGTGGATTTGGATACCGCCAGCCTCGCGGCCCAGGTTTTGTGCATCTCGTACGTTCATTTCAAGGCCAGCAAAGTAGTCCTTTTTATAAATGAAAAGGTGGATTTCAAAGCTTGCTGGCCCAATAGAAGGGAACCTGGTTGTGTCTGGAGTGAAGACCTCTGCAGACCTGTCTTTCGGTGCACCGCGGAAGATCAACTCGTAGGCAGGTTTGCCTTCTGGATCGATTTTCCCTTTAAGAGTGGCGAATGAACTTCCAAGGAACTCCTCAGAAAGGCTGCCAGACAGCTCCTTGAATTCGGCATCCGGAAACTCGAACACGATGTTGAATCCGGGGTCCTTGATATCGCCGCCGTGGGGAGGAGGGAATCCCTTGAGGATTGGATTCACAAGTCGAACTAGATCCCTACGTAGATTGACAATGTCGTTACGCGACCATGCGTCTCGTACTCCTATGAGGCGAAGTAGTGTCCCCGCAGGCTCATCCGTGTGTAGTCGTTTGTATGGTACATTGATAGACCGAACGTCACTACCAGGTTTGAAATCATCCCACTGGAACTTGATAACAGTCTTCTCGCGCGGTTCGTTGTCATCGGTCGGGTTGGCTGAAACGGTTTGTATCTCTAAGTCGGTTGCTAGTCGTCTTGAAGCAAAACGGCCGATTCCTTTTTCGCCGGCGAGAGCTCGACCGTAGTAGGGAGATACGGGATGCTCGTTCTTCACTGTTGTTGCGATTCGCATCCAGGTCCGTTCGATTGTATCGAACGGCATACCCAGCCCGTCATCTAGAATGGCGATTTCACCTCCAGGACTGGTGACTCCTTTGAATTCAAGTATCACTTGGGTTGCGTCAGCATCATAGGCGTTCTTGACAAGCTCAGACAATGCGACGTAGCGCTTGGCGACCAACTCCTCCCCAAGTTGAAAAAGTAAGGCGCTATCGACATCGAATTTGAGAGTGCCTTCTTCGAATACTGAGTTGCGCTCTGCGGTGTCTGTTTCCATCTTCGTCACTGCATCTTCAGTTGCCTACTACACGTATAATCCAAGCGGAATGCCTAGGCAATAGTCTCATAGTCGGGAAGCGCCGAGAGCGAACCCGGGCCCTCGGCCCTTCAGGGACGGATGAAAGAACTTCAGCTTTCACACCGCCCTCCTAAACCTCTCATATCGCCACTCGAGCCTCTCCGGATCCGGCCTCATACCACGCTTGCTCGGCAGCAAAATCCGCTCCCCATGCATCCGCTGCAGCCCGTACTCCAGCATCGGCCCGTCGTGCTCCTCGAGGATGTCCTCGCGCACCTGCACCACGTAGTCCGGCCGGATGCCGATGAAGTCCTGGTCGAACGCCGCATGATGGATCTTGCACAGCGCCAGCCCGTTGCTCACCTCGGGCTCGCTGTCCGGCTCCGAGTCGGGCACGATGTGCGCGGAAATCCCGACCGAGAGTAGTTGCTGCTGGGAGATCGCCGCTGCCGGCACAGGACAAAATTACTTGTGAATACAAATATTAAGGATCTTTGCCAGGAGGCAAGCGGCCAACGGGAACCAGGCCAATTGGTTCATTGGTCCGACCAATTACCTCCTGGCGTGCTATGAACCAGTGCCCGGGGGAGCTAACTCTTTGTAATGGCAGGCGGTACTATGCGGCTGGCACCTTGGTTGGGTTGGTTGTTGAGAGCACCCTCGGGCCTGAAGTCATTACGGAGTAATCGTTACGTATTTTTCGTAACGATATTGACGTAATGATAAAAATGAGCAATATTAGGCAACCATGGAGGCTGATCATGAATGAGCCCCTGTTCAAGTTTGGCCAGATCGTCGAGGGTGAGTACTTCTGCAATCGAGCGACAGAGCTCGCCGACCTGGCCCGGATGCTCCAGGGCGGAGCCTCTGTCTGGGTGTACTCACCGCGGCGATACGGCAAGAGCTCGCTCGTCCGCACCTGCTTCGGTGGCATGGACCCGAGTACCTTCCTCACGGTAGAGATCGACCTGTACGCCACCCGCAGCACGACCGACCTGACGCGAATCCTGCTCGCCGGCTTCGCCAGGACCTTGCAGGCGCACCTGGGTACCGTTGACAAGGCGCTCGACTTTGCCCGGGATCTGCTCGCCGCGCTCAGGCCCGCGATCACCCTGGACCCGTCCGGCCAGCCGCAGCTAACCCTGGAGCGGAGGGAGCCGTCGCAGGTCGAGCTGGAGGAGATCCTCGACCTGCCCGCGCGCCTGGCCGAGCGCGCCGACCGGCGGGTGGTGGTCGCGCTGGACGAGTTCCAGGAGATCGACCGCATCGACGGCCTCGACGCGAGACTGCGCTCCGTGTTCCAGCAGCAGTCGCGTGTCTCCTATGTACTCTGCGGCAGCAAGCGCCACCTGATGGAGCGCATGTTCGCCGATCGGGGCGCCCCGCTGTACGGCTTCGCGCGGCACCTCGAGATCGGCCCGATCGAGAAGTCCGAATGGCTGGCGTACCTCACGCAGCGGCTGGCCTCGGCCAGCCTCACCGTTGATCCGGACCTGCTCGAGATGGTGATCGATCTTGCCGGAGGACATCCGCATTACGTGCAGCTGTTCGCACAGCATCTCAAGGAGCTGATCGACCGGGAGGTGGATCCGTCTCGATTCGAGGAGGAGCTGATCGCGGTGATCCTCGCATCGCAGGAGAGTGCGACCAGGTTGTTCCTCGACGGTTTGACCTCGGCCCAGCTCAACGTGCTCCGGGTGATCGCCAGCGGAACGCGATCGGGTCTGCTTTCTGAGACCGTGCGGACGAGGTTCGCTCTCCCGGCTACGTCAACCGTCCAGTCGGCGTTGAAGAGCCTGTACGCGCACGGTGTGCTGGACCAGCTCGAAGGCGAGTATCGCCTGCTCGATCCGGTCCTCGAGCTGTACCTGAAGGAGCGACTGGCAGTCTGAGACTGCAAGCAGACCTCTGAACTGATCCCAGCTTGTTAGCGAGTTCGTTCTGGCCAGGCATTGCTCGGCGGCCTGTGATTTCCGACCCAGGTTGATTTCTGCTGAAACGAGAAAGCCCCATGATTGTTGGGAGTTCCACTGATCCCATCTGGGTCGCATTGCACGCTGCCGCCGGAGGTGCGATCTGGCACCGGTTTCCAGACAAACGGAGAGCCTTGGAGGCTGCACTTCTCGGACAGACGAGGCGGCCGAGGCGCTCGGTTTCGCCAACTCTGGATTGACTTCGGCGGCGGGGGCGATACGGTACCCGTTGCAGGGGAGGAATACGGATGTGGAGAGGGTCAATTGGAAATCTGCGCTGATGTACGGTCGACCAGAAACCACGCTCCGGCTGAACCGCCGACGCGTGCCGTGCCGGCCGCTCTGCTCTCTGCTCGTCTCGCTCGCGGCCGGCCTGCCCCTCAGCAGCTGCTCGGATCCGGATGAAGCAGCGGATGCGGACGCCGACGCGGACACCGACACCGACGCGGACACGGATGCGGACACCGGTACCGCGACCGGGGTCTGGGGGCTCGAAGGGATTGAACTGAACGCGGTCTGGGGCCGCTCGGCGGACGAGGTGTACGCGTCCGGCCGGGATCTCGATTTCCGCATCGCATTCCTGGCCTTCGACGGGATCCGCTGGCGCCGTCTCGCGGTCGAGATACCGGACGGGAACGAACTGAACGGACTGTTCGCGGCCGGTCCGTCCCCCGGGGCGTTGTGGGGTGTGGGCCGCTGCGCGGACGACCCGGGCCTCGGTCTGATCGCACGCTACGACGGGGCTGCCTGGCAGGCCGAGCGCTGCAAGGGGGGAATCCTGAGCTCGATCTGGGCATCGCCGGACGGCGCGGTGGTGTTTGCTGTGGGCTCGGGCTACGCCGGATGGGAGTTGGCTCCGCCGGATCTGCTCTCGCGATCCGAGGCGTCCGCCTGGATATCGGTCGAACTCGGCGTCGGTCCCGCCGGCCTGGCGGACATCTGGGGAGCTTCGTCCGACGCGGTGTACGCCGTGGGCCACGTCCGGAGCGACGATGACTCCCGCTGGGACAGCGTGATCGTCCGCCACGACGGCGCGGCATGGGCGGCGGAGACGCACGACCTGCGCGGCGCCCTAGAGGGCGTGTGGGGCAGCGGCAGCGACGACGTGTACGCGGTCGGCTGCCTTCGAGACACCGAGGACGGCCGGGCCGTCATCGCTCACCATGACGGCGCAGGCTGGTCCGACGTCGCGGCCGACGGCGACTTCCCCGGGATCTGGCTCGAGGACGTCTGGGGCACAGCCGGAGACGACGTGTACGCGGTCGGCTGGTCCCTTCCTGCGGACACCAGGGAGGGCGTGATCCTCCACTTCGACGGCGCTGCCTGGCGTGAGGTGCATCGTTTGCCGGACCACGAGCTAAGGGCCGTCTGGGCCTCGGGGCCCGACGATGTGTACGCCGTGGGCCGCGGCGCCGGGCGGGCGCAGATCCTGCACTCCGATGGGCAGGCCTGGGTGGCGATGGACCTGTCCGGGGTGTGACGGAGCTCCACTGATTCGTGCTGCTGTTCTTAGTACCCGCGAGGAAATCGAAATCCCGACCGAGAGTAGTTGCTGCTGGGAGATCGCAACCTTGGTTGGGCACCTTGGTTGGGGGCCGAGACAGCCCCCTCGCGGTCTGCTAGGCTGTGCCCGATGCGAGACCAGGCACAGCCCATGGATCGTGACGCGGTGCGGGCGCGCTACGCAACGCGGGCCGACCGCTTCCGCGCGGAGCGGGACGCGCTCGATAGGAGATCAAGCGCGATCGCCAACGCCCGGCTGGTGGCAGCGGTCGCCGCGCTGGCCGGCCTGATCGGCGGGCTGTGGGACCTCGACGCGCCGCAGGTCTGGGCGGTGACCGGCGGCGGCGTGGCCGCGCTGGGGTACATCGCGCTGGCCCTGTGGCACGACCGGGAGATCCGCGCGCTCGACCGGACACGGACGCTGCTGGCCATCAACGAGGCCGCGCAGACACGGCTCGACCGCGAGTGGCGTTCGCTGGAGCCGGTGCCGCCGATAGACCCCGTGCTGGCCCGCGACCCGCTGGCCGTGGACCTCGACCTGATGACCCACGACGGCCAGGGCGCCTCGCTGCTGAGCCTGCTCGGGACCGTGCACACGCCCTGGGGGCGGCGCGAGCTCGCCGCCTGGCTGCTCTCGCCGGCCGCCCCCGAGCTGATCGCCGCGCGCCAGCAGGCCGTGGACGAGCTGGCTCCGGACCTGGACTGGCGCCACTCGCTCGAGGCCTCGGCGCGCGCCGCGGCCCGCTCGCCCGTGGATCCCGGGCCCTTCCTCGAGTGGGCCGAGTCCGCGCCCTGGATGCGGGCGCGTCCGCTGCGGCTGTGGCTCGCCCGCGCGCTGACCGCGGTGACTTTGGTCTCGCTCGTCCTGCCGGCCGCCGAGCTGGTGCCCACCTCGGCCTTTGCCGTCACCGTGCTGCTCGCCGCGGTCAACCTCGCCTTCACCATGCTGCTCGGCCGCGAGATCCGCGCGATCTTCTCCCGGGTCTTTGCGCGTGAGCGGGCCTTCCGTCACTATGCCGGACTGCTGGAGCTGGTCGCGAGCACGCCGCGCAAGGCCGAACGGCTCGAGGCGCTGCGCTCGGTGCTGACTGCGGACGGGCGCTTTGCTCCGCAGCAAATGCGGGAGCTCGACCGCCTCTCCGGCCTGATCGCGGTCAGCTCCTCGATGCTCTACCTCCCGCTGCAGTGCCTGCTGCTGTGGGACTTCCACGTGATGTGGCGGCTCGAGTGCTGGCAGCACAGCCTGGGCCCGCGCGCGCGCGGCTGGCTCGAGGCGCTGGGCCAGGTCGAGGCGCTGAGCGCGCTGGCCGGGCTGCGCCACGACCATCCCGAGGGCTGCTTCCCCGACGTGCGGGCCGACACCGGGCGGCTCGAGGCGCGGGCGCTGGCCCACCCGCTACTGCGGCCCGAGGACTGCGTGACCAACGACGTGGCGATCGGGCCGGCCGGCAGCTTCCTGCTGGTGACCGGGTCGAACATGTCGGGCAAGAGCACGCTGCTGCGCGCGATCGGGCAGAACGTGGTGCTGGCGCTGGCCGGCGGGCCCGTGTTCGCCCGCTCGATGACGCTGCCCGCCGCCGCGCTCTGCACCAGCTTCCGCGTGCAGGACTCGCTGGAGACCGGGGTCAGCTTCTTCATGGCCGAGCTGCAGCGGCTCAAGCAGATCGTGGACCGCGCGCGCCAGCGAGGCGCGAGCGAGAGCCCGGCGCTGTTCCTGCTCGACGAGGTGCTGCAGGGCACCAACGTCACCGAGCGGCAGATCGCGGTGCGGCGGGTGCTCGGCTTCCTGCTCGAGCAGGGCGCGATCGGCGCGGTTTCCACGCACGACCTCGGGCTGGCCGAGGCCGAGGGCTTGCGCGAGGCCTGCCGGCCGGTGCACTTCACCGAGAGCTACGAGGAAGGGGAGCAGGGGCCGCAGATGCGCTTCGACTACACCCTGCGCGACGGCGTGGCGCCCACGGTCAACGCGCTCAAGCTGCTGGAGATCGTCGGGCTGGGCGAGCCCGGGCTCTAGCCCCAGGGGAAATCCGGAAATCCCGACCGCTGGGCTTACCGGCGCGAAGCTGCTACGATGGCGATTGTCCGACCGGAATGATCGGATGTCAACCGTGTCATGAGGGCGGCCGGAGCCGAGCGGGGGAGCCAGCAGAGAGAGAGTGCCGTGGCTGATCTCGAGGAGCTGCAGGACCTCGCCTCGCTCGCCGAGCTCGAGCGGATGTTCGCCGACCTGGGCGAGGGGCCGGTGTCTGCCCGGTACCGGGGAGTGAAGTTCCGCACCCGGCACTACGGGTTCACCAGCTCCAGCATGCCCTGGGCGCTGCTGGCTCCGATCCCGATGGCCATCCTCGAGCGCCTCACCTCCCGCGGCCTGCGCGGGAACCACGTGATCGTGCAGCTGCCCGTGGCGCTGCTCGCCGACATGAGGCTCGAGTCGAGGAGCCGGCCCGACGAGCAGGCCGGCGATCCCCTCGCCGCGCACTTCACCCTCTCGGCCACGAGCACGGAGCTGGTGCGGCGCTATACCCGGGGCCCCCTGCAGGACGCGCTGGTGGAGCTGGCCGGGCAGTACCACGTGCTGATGACCGACCGGGAGCTGCGCTTCGGGCCGCTCAAGGGATCTCCGCAGGAGCAGGCCCGGACGCTCGAGCGGGTGATATCGGCGCTGCCGCGACCTGTGAGGCCGCGCCCGGGAAATCCCGACCGGGGAAATCCCGACCGAGAGTAGTTGCTGCTGGGAGATCGCCGCTGCCGGAAGGACAAAATTACTTGTGAATACAAATACTAAGAATCTTTGCCAGGAGGCAAGCGGCCAACGGGAACCAGGCCAATTGGTTCATTGGTCCGACCAATTACCTCCTGGCGTGCTTTGAACCAGCGCCCGGATGAGCTAACTCTTTGTAATGGCGGCCGGTACTATGCGGCTGGCACCTTGGTTGGTACTATGCGGCTGGCACCTTGGTTGGGTTGCAAAGGGATCAGTCTTCTGATGCGTCGGAGGTCTCGATCCTTGGATTTCCATGACCCGGGTTGCTTGTTGCCCATCCGTGCTTGGTCTATCAGACATGATTCTCGCTGGTTGCAGAGCGACCGGAGCGTCGGCTCTGGTGGCACAGCGATTGCTTGACGCCGGCCAGTGAAAGTCTGGGACAGCTTGACATTAGGTGGCTCTTGGTCTCATTCATCGAGACTGAAGGTGGTTCGGTCGGGAGGGTGATCCGATGAAGCATGGCAGAGTTGCTCGCTGGTGGGTGGTGGTTGCGGTCCTGGCGTGTCTGACTGGATGCACCGGGACGAGTAGGGGCGGGGACGCGGACACCGACTCGGATACCGACACCGATACCGACACGGATGCCGACACCGACTCGGATACCGACTCGGACACGGACACCGACACGGATGCCGACTCGGATACCGACACCGACACGGATACCGACACCGACTCGGATACCGACACCGACTCGGATACCGACACGGACACCGACACGGACACCGACACGGACATCGACACCGACACGGATACGGACACCGACACGGACACCGACTCGGACACGGACACCGATACCGACGCGGACGTGAGCGCCTGGCCGATGTACCGCCACGACCCCCAGCGATCGGGACGCAGTCCCTTCCGCGGGCCGTCAGCCGACTACCTGCAGTGGGAGGTGGATCTCGTCAACCACGACCAGGCAGAACCGTTGATCGCGGCCGGCGGTTCGGTGCTGGTGACCTCCCATCTCGGCGCCAAGCTGGTTTCGCTGACGCCGGACGGACAGCGAGAGTGGCTGCTGGACTCCGGGGACACCCTGGGCTCGAGCCGGGTCCAGCCGTCGATCAGCCTGGGCCAGGGCGGGACCATTGTCGGGGCGCAGGACACCGGGGCGATTCACCGCCTGGATCAAAACCGGAATCTGCAGTGGACCTTCACGGGCCCCGGCTTCCTGGTTGGCCACCCGGTTCCGGGGGACAACGGCAGGATCTATGCCCTGTTCGGCGACTACGACGTCCGGACCGTGGAGCTGATCTGTATCTCACCCGCCGGGCAGCGCCTGTGGGGCTATCCCATCAGCGGCCAGAGCTACATCAGCTCCTCTTCCCCGGCCCTGGGCCGGGACGGGACGATCTACGTGACCTGCACCAACGGCGGCCTGCTCGCGATCGACCCGGCAGGCACGCTGGACTGGCAGTTCCAGCCGGACCTCGAGGCCGGACGAACCACCCCGGTGGTCGCTCCGGATGGCACGGTCCTCGTGGTGGTCAGTGCGAGTGACTCGGTACTGTACGCCTGCACTCCCAGCGGCCAGGAGCGCTGGCACTTCGATCTTCCGCGCGCGCTGTTCTCCGGACGGGCCCTGCCATCGGTGGCCGGGGACGGCACGGTCGTGTTGGCCACCGACAGCGACAGCACCACCGGGATGCTCTACGCCCTCGATCCGCAGGGTAAACAGAAGTGGACCTTTGCCACCGCTCGTCCGATCCGGACCGATCCGCTGATCGATCGAGTGGGCAACATCTACTTCGGCACCGGGGAGAGCATGTTCTATGCTCTCGACCCCGCGGGCGAGGTCCTCTGGCAGCGGCCGACCCATGACTTCAGTCACTACGACTGGACGGCTCCGATCATCGATCAACACTCCACGTTGTACGTCGGGGCCAACAGGAATCGGCTGCTGGCCCTGGGCCCCTGCCCCGGGGGCCAGTGCCCCGAGTGCCCGCAAGACCAGGACTGCGGGGCCCGGGAGTGCGGTAACGATCCGCTGTGCAACGAATCCTGTGGTGACTGCGGCGCTGCCGAGTCCTGCTTCAAGGGCCGGTGCGTGCCAGACAACCCAACCTGTCCTGATGACCAGGACTGTGAGGGCATCGAATGCGGCGCCGATCCCGTTTGCGGCGAGACATGCGACTGGTGCGGCTCGTCGCTGGAGCTGTGTTCCGTGGACAATCTCTGCGTCGGCCGGGAACCCTATTGCCCGGACGAGAAACAATGCAGCAGCCGGGAATGCGGCCTCGATCCGATGTGTGGACTGCCCTGCGGCTCCTGTGAAGCCGGCGAGACCTGTACCAGCACCGAGTACTTTGCCTTCTGCTACCAGACGCCGCCGGACTGTCCCGGCGCCATGGCCTGCGGCAGCCAGGCCTGCGGACCGGATCCGATCTGCCGCCTGGAGTGCGGCCCCTGCGCCGATGGCTCGGTCTGCGAGCACGGAAGCTGCGTGGCGCCCTCCGGTCCCATCTGGCCCATGCGCGGATTCGACCCCCAGCACAGCAGCCGCGGCACGTATCGCGGTCCGCGTTCCGGAACCGCCCGCAAGCTCGCCGAAGGCTTCGACGGCAACGTGTACCGGATTTCCCTGGTCATCGGTTCCGATGGCACGGTGTACGCCCAGACGACCAAGGAGCGGCTCTACGCCATTGCAGCGGACGGCAGCGAGCGCTGGGTCTATGCCTCGCCGACCACTTCGGGAAACAACTACACCAGTCCCGCGGTCGCCGCGGATGACACCGTGTACACGGTTCGCGACGGCGGCCTGCACGCGCTGAACAGCAGCGGGGTGCTCCAGTGGGTGTTCCCCTTCACCGACAGCGACTCGTCCATCGAGTCCCCGGTGGTCGGCGACGATGGCACGGTCTACGTCCGGGCCGGCGTCAACCTCCACGCCGTGCAACCCGGCGGCGCCGAGAAATGGACCCGGCTGACCGGCGCTGGCTTCTCCTTCGATCCGCTGATGCCGGTGCTCGATGGCCAGGGCCAGATCTACGTCGTCTACGACGAGACGCTGATCGCGCTGGACCAGGACGGCGACGAAGCCTGGACGGTCGATCTGGGCTACGAGATCTATCACCCGATGGTCGGTCCTGGCGGCACCGTGTTCGTCGGCGTCCGCGATCCCGCGATCGGGCCCTACGGCGGCAAGCGCGTGCTCGCCCTGAAGCGCGAGGATGGCGCCCTGTTGTGGGAGCAGACGGTTGCAGACGGCGGGCTGGACAGCGTGCCGAGGCTTGGCGCGATCGAGGCGGACGGCGGACTGGTGCAGGGCGCGCTTTCGGCGGCGGCCTTCTCCTTCAGCCCGCAGGGGCATCGGCGATGGATCACGCAGCTGTCCTACCTCGAGTCCGGTGTTGAGCCGACGATCGACGCCGAGGGGTCGATCTATTTCAGCAATCCGGACTTCTGGGAGGATATCGGGCGAATCACCGCTCTTTCCAGCACCGGTGAGGTGCTCCATGAGTTCACCTGGGATTACACGATCTACTCGATATCCGGGCCGGTGATCATCGCGGACCGCAAGCTGTATTTTGCCGCTGGTCCGGAGCTGTGGGTGGTGGAAGAGTGAGGCTGTGGTGGGAAAATAGGGACGGTTGTCACTAAGTCACAAAGTCCGTGGAAAACTGATAGCTCTCGCTCTCGGGGACGGACCTCACCAACTGTCGGATTGCGGTCAGGCCTTCTCCTGGTTAGGGTTTCGCGCGCCTGAGCTTGCTCGCTGCCCGGATCCCGTGCTACGCATACATTCGAAAGGGCAGACATGTACCCTACAGACCTACATCCGAAAGGGTCGGCATGTACCCTGCGGATCCCTGCGGATCTGGAGTGGGACTGTCGATATCGCGTTTCTAAAAGGAGAATGCCATGCAAACCCGCAGGCACAAGACCAGATGGTTGATCTGGTTAGGCGTGGTTCTGATCCTGGCCGTACCGGTCGTCCTCCAGGCCGATCAGGACCCCGCCACCGACGACGTTCCCCGGGTGCTGCCCTACCAGGGCTATCTGGATCAGGACGGTGAGCCCCTGAGCGCCACGGGAGCCGACGCGATCCACATCCGTTTTTCCCTCTACGACGGGCCGGAGGCGAGCGAGACCCTGGTCTACCAGGAGGACAAGACGGTGGAGGTCTTTGCCGGGCGCTTCTCGGTGCTGCTGGGGCCCACCGGAAACGGCGGCATTGAAATCGCCACCGTGGTGGCCGGGGCCGACGAGTTGCACCTGGGGATCACGCTCCTGAACGACCCTGTCGATCCGGCCGACGACATCCCGCTCGGCGGCCGCCAGCTGATCACCCCCGTGCCCTACGCCCTGTGGTCGACGAAGGCCACCGACCTGAAGGTCGCCAGCAGCCTCACCGTCGGCACCACCACCATGCGCGGATTCAAGCTGAGTGATGTGTACGAGGCGAGTGCAAAATCCGAGGTGGGCGAATGGAGCGTATTCTCCGAGTGGCTGGACATGACCAGCAGCGCCACCAGCATCTGCTTCCTGACGGAATATCACCAGTCAGACTCCAACCACGGTAGCAACCCGGATTTTGCCAGTTTCGGCTCGTACTGCCGGGTCATTGTCTCCGGCGGCGTCTGGAAACTGCAGGCCTATGCTGGAACCCCGTACGGGGAGGATGAGGAGGAGGTCATTTGTAGGGCCCGGTGCCTGGAGTGGAACTGGTGATGCCGCGTTTTGGTCTCGGGGACGGGGAGCAATAGGGGTCAGTCCGTTCCGGCTGCCTCAAGTGTCAAGTGTCAAGGCCTGACCCCTTTTTCGCCCGATGAGAATACCGATGACGAGCCTGCGATGCACCAGCCACCCGTAGTCAGCTCCAAGCCCACCGATCCGCCGCACCGCTACCCCGGGGCGCTGCTGCCCTGCTGCGTCCTGCTGCTCTTGCTCGGCGCGGGCGGCTGTGAAGGATCGGGAGACGGCGGGGAGCCCGCGGGCCTGCCCGTGGCGCTGTGCGGGATGGGCGAGTACACGCTGCTCGATCCGGCGACCCAGGGCCTGGGCCGGCCGATCCAGCACGAGCAGCACGAGCTGTTCGGCAATCTCACCTCGAGTGCGCTGGACGTGCTGCTCTCCACCGCGGGCTTCGGCGCGCTCACGCCGGTGCCCCACGGCGCCGCGATCTTCCGCTTCCGCTACACCACGCAGGACCGCGGCCGGCCGGTCGAGGCCACCGGCCTGATCGGCATCCCCCGGCCCGAGCCGGCGCCGGCCGAGCCCTGGCCGGTGGCGCTGTTCCTGCACGGCTTTGCCGGCGCCGCCGATCCCTGCGCGCCGAGCGCGGACGAGACCATCGGACCGGCGCTGACCGCGCTGATCGCGGCCAACGGCTTCCTCACCGTCGCGCCGGACTACATCGGCATGAACGGTCTGGGCGCAGCGTCCACGGCGCCGCACGCGCCGCTCGTGGGCGAGCAGGTGGCGCTGGGCTCGTGGGACGCGCTGCGGGCCGGGCTGGCGCTTCTCGACGGCGAGCTGGCCGACGAGATCAGCGGCACGCGGGGCGAGCCGCTCGTGATCTGGGGCGGCTCGCAGGGCGGCCACGCCGCGCTGTTCGTGGAGCTGTACGGCGGGTACTACGCACCCGAGATCCCGGTGAGCGCGGTGATCGCCACCTCGCCGGCGCTCGACCTGCGGGCGATCGTCGAGGAGGGCATCCGGTCCGCCGTGGGCCAGGACTTCGAGGAGCACGGCATCCCGGCGGCGCTCTCCGCGCTGGCCCTGGTGGGCATGCGGCGCTGGTACGGCGTGCCTGAGTCGATGCACGGCGTGCTGACCAACCGCGAGCCGTACTTCATCGCCGACCGCGTCGAGGAGGTGCTGGAGCCGACCGGGGACGAGTGCGAGGTGCAGGCCGACTTCGAGGCCAGCGCGATCGAGGAGATCTACGAGGCCGGGTTCATCGACGCGGTGCTGGACGGGGACTGGGCGTCGCTGCAGCCGTGGACCTGCTTCGTCGAGGAGAACTCGGCGTCGCGCACCGCGGTGCGTCGGCGGCGGGACACGCCGGTGCTCACCGTGTTCGGCGAGGCCGACCCGCTGGTGATCCCGCAGCACCAGTACGCGGGTTTCGACGCGATGTGCGAGGCCGGCTGGGCGCTCGATTTCCTCGAGTGCGAGGCCGCGCCTCACGGCGAGACCACGCTGTGGTCGATTCCCGATCAGCTGGCGTGGCTGCGCCTACGCCTCGACAAAGTGCCGCTGTCTGCGGATGAGCTGTGCCAGCGCCAGCCGCCAACGCGTTGCCTGGGCACGCCCGAGGACTTGCCGTGACTTGTGATTGGCCTGGAAAACGGGGAAGGCATGTGGAACCCGGTGCAGGGGCCTTCGGGCGCGGCGAGCCGGTGGCGGCCTGGACGGCCCGGCACGGGTAGGCCCCGGACCTGGCGCTGCTGCGGGATCCGGGCGCGCAGCGGATCTCCCTCACCAGAGAACGAGCAACTTCCTCCCGTCTCGCAGCTGGCCCTTCAGCTTCTCCATGTGGCGCAAGGTCGCGATGTCCCGTTCCAGCTCGGGCATCGGCGTGGACAGCCGCTGCGCCAGCTGCTCGATCTCGATTCCTCCGGTTTCGCCCAGAACATCGATGATCGCCTTCTGCCGATCCGTCAAGACCTCCTCCGCGTTTCCTTCCCTGAAGGACTTGGCGGTGTACACCGCCCAGGGATCGCAGGCGCGGGTCGGCGACATCGCGCTCATGCAGCATTCCTCGCAGTACACGCTTCCCGCGTGATGGAAGATCTCGTCTCCCGAGATCGGCTTTCCACATCTGTCGCAACTGCGTTTCATTTCACTCCAGCCCGGGCAACTTGGGGGTCAATTCCGGAAATCGAACTCGGCCCACCCCGACCATGGTCCCCAGCCGTGGTTGTTCTGGCCGCGAATCTTCCACCGGTAGGTGCTGTCCGCCACCACCGGCCAGAAGCTGATGCTCGAGACCGCTGAGGGGTAGGTGTAGTAGTGAATCCACGAGGCGCCGTTGCTGTACTCGATCGAGATCTCGTATCCCGTGGCCTCGCGGATGGTGGGCGCCGTGGGGCGGACATACTCCGTGGTCACCACGTAACCGCCCCGCGGCCAGAGGTCGGTGGGGGCCGGAGGCGGCGTGCCGTCGTCGGGCGGTACGCTGCGGTCCAGGACCACCGATGGGAGGACGTCCACGAGCATCACGTTCAGGTCGACGCCCCGGCCGCACGTGTTCGCTTCCGCGTACTGCTTGCCCTCGGGCGCGACCCAGCCGCCGAAGCTGTTGTGGGGCCCGTCCCCCCAGCTCTCGAGCGAGGCGATCCCGTCGTACCCGGCCCACCAGAGCGGCCAGTCGGAGAAATCGGTCATGTCGCCCATGTAGTAATACCATGAATTGTAGTTGGTGTAGATGCCGCCCGAGGAGCCGCCGAGGTTGTCGAGCGCCTCCTGAACCAGGCCTCGCAAGGCGGCCGGTCCTCGGCCTCCGGGATCCTCTTCGACATCGATCCAGATGCGGCGAACCTCGGGGAATCGTGCGGCGAGCTCGAGGGCCCGAGCCACCTGCGCCTCGATGTTGCTCCAGTACAGGTACACGTACAGGTCAACCGTCATTCCGCCTCGAATGGCGATGATGAGCTGCTGCTCGGCGACCTCGGGGATGATCGTGCCGGCGATGACGTGACGGTAGCCGAGCCCCCAGAAGCAGTCGATATCAGAGTCGGTGAGGGTCCCGGTATGATGCGACACGTCGATGGTGTCCACCAGCACGGGATCGATGCCCGTGTCCGTGTCGGTGTCGGTGTCGGTGTCGGCGTCCGTGTCGGTGTCGGTGTCGGCGTCGGCGTCCGTGTCGGCGTCCGTGTCCGTGTCGGCGTCGGTGTCCGCGTCGGTGTCCGTGTCCGTGTCCGTGTCGGTGTCGGTGTCCGCGTCGGTGTCCGTGTCAGCGTCGGTGTCGGTGTCGGCGTCCGTGTCCGCGTCGGTGTCGGTGTCGGCGTCGGTGTCCGTGTCGGCGTCCGTGTCCGTGTCGGCATCGGTGTCGGCGTCACCATGGCACTGCGCCTCTCCCTGGATGATCGCACAGATCTTGCCCTGCGCCGCGCAATCGTCCCAGTCCAGCCACTCTCCAGAGTCGCAATGCTGCACCATGTCGTCCACACAGCGACTCCGGCCCTCGGAGCATCCCGTATCCGTGTCCGTGTCCGTGTCGGCATCCGTGTCTGCGTCGGCGTCACTACCGTCGGAGTCGCCGCAGCCGGTTCCGAGGAGACATACCGCCGCCACGAGAGCCCAGCCCCAGATCCGAAGTCTCATGATCCTAACCCCTTTCGAGCAGTTGATCGGCAGCATGGCGATTTCCCCCGGCCGGTTGTACGAGCTGGTCGAGATGCCCGGTTGACTCTTGCCCCGTCGACGATCCTCCTTGTGGGCGGTAGTCTACCGCGTTCGTGTCGATGATCAAGCACGGACCAGGAAAGGGACCTGACCGAGGTTGAAATCCGATACCCCTGGGCGGAGTAACCGCGGCCCATGACTTGACGAGGGGTCGATGCGGATGAGAGCCTTGATAGCCTCTACATCCCCCGGGGGGGCATCCAGATGCGAACTAGAAGGTACTCGCCCTACAGCTGTCACGCGGCGGCGATGTTGCTCCTCGGCCTGGCGTGGTCCCTGGCCTGCGGAGACCGTACCGCCGATCACCGGGATAGCGACCAGGATGCCGGACTCGACGCCGACCAGGACGCCGAGCCGGACGCCGAGGCAGAGGTTGACCTCGACGCCGGACAGGACGCCGGAGACGAGACCGGGGCCACCGACCAGGGAGACGACATCGGCGAGGCCGAGCTCGATGGTCTGGAGCACGCCGACGCCGAGTTCGAACCCGAGATCGAGCCCGAGCCGCAGTGCAACAACGGCGTCAAGGAGCAAGGCGAGGAGTGCGACGGACAGGACTTCGGCGACGCGACCTGCGAGGACTATGGCCTGGTTTCCGGAAAGCTGACCTGCACCGACGGCTGCACCATCGACAGCAGCACCTGCGCCGAGTGCGGGGACGGGGCCTGCGAACCGGGCGAGTCGGTCGCCAGCTGCCCCACCGAGTGCGGGGTGGTGGACATTGCGGCCGGGCCGGTGCACACCTGCGCGGCGCTGCGGGACGGCAGCGTGGTCTGCTGGGGAGCGCGGGCCGGGCATCGCCTGGGAGGCAGCGGCGACGTGAACCGACCGCTGTGGGTGCCGGCGATAATCGGGGCAACCAAGGTGGCCTGCGGAGCGGCGCATAGCTGCGCCCTGCTGGACACCGGTCAGGTGGCCTGCTGGGGCAGGAACGGCTTCGGGGAAGTGGGAACCGGCGAGAACTCCCGCGAGGTGTTCCCCCCCCGCACGGTCCCGGGGCTGCCGCCGCTGGCCCGGATCGCAGCCGGCGAGCATCACAGCTGCGCCAGCACGGTGAGCGGCGCGGTGTACTGCTGGGGCCGGGGGGACTTCGGCAGCCTGGGCAACGGGCAGCTCACCATGCGCCGGCCCACCCCGGTGCAGGTCACGGGCGTCAGCGGCACCGAAAAGCTCACCGCCGGCCGGCAGCACACCTGCGCGCTGGGGAATAGCCTGCACTGCTGGGGGCACAACGATCACGGGCAGATCGGCACCGGCAACCAGCTCTGGCAGAGTACGCCCCACGACCTGACCGGCGCCGCCTTTGGCGTGGGGGCCGGGTACAACCATACCTGCGCGACCTTCCTCAGACCTGCCAGGCCGATTCATTTTTCCGGGCTGTTCTGCTGGGGCAGCAACGGGTACGGACAGCTCGGCGCCGCGCCAACGCCGAACTGGCTCGGTCCGCAGCGCATCGCGGCCACCACCTCGCGGAACATCGCCGGCGGCAGGGCCCACACCTGCGTGGTGGACGTGTACGACCCGGGTGTGCCGGTGTGCTGGGGCGGAAACGATTTCGGCCAGCTGGGTGACGGCACCCAGGAGTCCCGGTACGCTCCGGGCCCGGTCGGCGGGATCACCACTTCCACGGTGATCACCGCCGGGCAGGAGCATACCTGCGTGATCCTCGACGACCAGACGGTTCGCTGCTGGGGGCGCAACCACAAGGGCCAGCTGGGCGATGGCAGCGATGCACCGCTGAGCACCACGCCGGTCGAGCCGGTGGGACTGTAGGGGGGGTTGACGATGCGATCGACTCGACTGGTGTTCGGCGGCCTGGCCATGATGGTCTGGATCGTGGCGCCCGGCCCAGCCCGGGCTCAGGTCTGCGGCAACGGGGTGATCGAGACGGGCGAGGCCTGTGACGATGACAACACCGAGTCCGGAGACGGGTGCTCGGATCATTGCCACGTGCAGAGCGGCTGGGTGTGCAGCGGCGAACCCTCGCAGTGCCACCCGTGTCGTTGCGGTGACGGGCTGAAGGAGTGCAACGAGGAGTGCGACAACGGAACCGACAACTCGGACACCTTGCCCGACGCCTGCCGCACCGACTGCGTCCTGCCCTCCTGCGGAGATGGCGTGATGGACAGCGACGAGGAGTGTGACGAGGGGCCGCAGAACTCGGATTACATGCCCAACACCTGCCGCGACAACTGCGATGAGCCCTGGTGCGGCGACGGGGTGATCGACCCGGCGTACGGGGAGCAGTGCGATCTGGGTACGGAGAACTCCGATGCACCGGGCTCCCAGTGCACGACCCTCTGCCTGATTCCCTTTTGCGGCAACGGCGTGCCCGAGGCCGGCGAGCTGTGCGATGACGGGAACACTTCGAGCAACGACGGCTGCACCGCCCTCTGCCGCTGGAACGTGTGCGGAGACGGGTTCGTGGACCAGACCGTGGAGAACGGCTCGCCCCGGGAGATCTGCGATGACGGCAACAACCGGGACGGCGATGACTGTCGCTACGACTGCGCGCAGGACCTGACCCTCTGCGGCAACGCGCAGCTCGACCCGGGCGAGGAGTGCGATCTGGGGGTGGAGAACTCCGACGCGCCCAACGCGGCCTGCCGGATGGACTGCTCGGAGCGGCGCTGCGGGGACGGGGTCGTCGACGATCTGTCCGGCGAGCGATGCGATGGCGGACCCGACTGCGCTCCGCTCTGCCAGCTCCGCTGAGGTCTCGGGGATGGACTGGACTCCACGGTTCGGGCGCGGGAGGGGAGGGACGTTGAAGCTCGCCGTGCTCCCCGCGCTGACCGCCGGATCGTTCGGCGTGCTGCTCGGCCTCGGCGGCACGACCTTCGACTACGCCGAGGGCCTGTCCTACCTGAGCACCGATCCGGCGGCGTGCGCCAACTGCCACATCATGCAGCCGCAGTACGACGCGTGGCACAAGGCTTTTGGGAGGAGGGAGGGCAGATGAGAACCGTGCGCGCGGCTCCTGTGTGGCTGCTGCTCTGTGCTCTGTGGGCGGGCTGCGGGGAATCGGGAAACGGCGACGGCAACGGAATGAGCTGCGTCTCGGGGTTCTGCATTGATCCCGCCACGGGTCTTGAATGGACGCATCCGGGCGTGAGCAAGCAGGGCGACGAGCTGCTGGCCTACTGCGGTGATCTGGAGCTCGGCGGGCACGATGACTGGCGGCTGCCCGCGATCGGAGAGCTGCGCACGCTGGTGCGGGGCTGCGCCGCCATGGCGACCGGAGGCGAGTGCACCGTCACGGATGACTGTCTCGACCGGCAGACCTGCTGGCACGACGCGTGCAATGGTTGCGCAGGCAATCAGGGGCCCGGCGTGAACGGCTGCTACTGGGATGCGGCGCTGGGTGGCGGATGTGCGATCCATCTCTCGTCGTCGGACTCGGGCGCGCAGAAGTGGGGCATCTCCTTCAACACGGCCGGTCTCAACGATTTCAATCCGCACTCGACGAGGTACACGACTCGCTGCGTGCGCGGCGACTAGCTCCCGGTTAGCGGCATGTGCAGCGGCGGCGAAGGAGCGCTGCCGCGCCCACGATGAGCAGTGCGAGCCAGCTCTTGGTGGCCGAGGACTGTGACGAGCAGCCGCAGCCGCCTGCCGAGTCAGTGTCGGCGTCGACGTCGGCGTCAACATCGGAGTCCGAGTCAATGTCCGAGTCCGTGTCGGTATCGGCGTCCGTGTCCGTGTCGGAGTCCGAGTCGGCATCGGAGTCCGTGTCCGTGTCGGAGTCCGTGTCCGTGTCGGAGTCCGAGTCAGCGTCGGAGTCCGAGTCGGCGTCGGAGTCCGAGTCGGCGTCGGAGTCCGAGTCGGCGTCGGAGTCCGAGTCTGTATCGGAGTCCGAGTCGGAGTCCGAGTCGGTGTCGGCGTCCGTGTCCGAGTCGCCGCCGTTGGCGATGGCGAAGCCGTGCTCGACCTCGGCCTCGAAGCCCTGCGTGTCACGGGCAACCAGCTTCAGCGCGTGGGGACCGTCGCTGTACAGGGTGGTGTCCAGGGTGCCGCGCCAGCCCACGGCCGGGCAGTTCGGGTCCCCGAGATCGGCGTGGGCATCGCACACGTCCTGCCGGTTGCGGCCGTACACGAAGTCGGGCAGCACCAGCGGGGCGCCGCCGTCGATGTGCAGCTCCACCTGGGCCACGCCCGAGGCGTCGATGGCCCAGCCCCCCATGTCGTACTGCCCGGCGATCGTCTCGTCCGCGTCCGGGCGATCGATGAAGATCCTGGGCGGCTCGCTGTCCTGCTCGGGCGCGGGCTGCGTGGCCACGGCCAGCAGGTAGTATCCGTTGTTGGGCAGCCACGGCTCGTTGGAGCGGTAGCTGGTCAGGTATCCCAGCAGCCAGTGGTCCCGGTTCTCCTCCAGGTCGATCCACGGTTCGTCCACGTCCGGGTTGTCCTCGTCGCGGCAGTACCCGTTGGGCACTGCACCGGGCACGGCCCCGTCCTCGTGGCCCGGGATCTTGTACAGCCGCGTGTGGTACCCGTTGAGGTTGCGCGCGCCCAGCCCCTCCAGCATGCAGATCCGCTCCGGGTTGGCGCCGAGGATCCAGTTCAGCTGGTCCTGGGCCATGGTCAGGAACCGCGGCTCGTTGCGCGCCCGGTACGCCAGGTGCGCGGCCCAGGCCATGGAGGCGTACATCGCGTTGGTGCCCAGGGTGTTGGCGCCGCTGGCCAGGTTGTACGGCAGGAAGTACACGGTCTGCCCGCTCGACACGCGCTGCATCAGGCCGATTGGGTTCTGCGCCAGGCCGCGCAACCGGTCCACCTCGGCCAGCACGTCGGCGAGCACGGTCCCGTCCGGATCGAGGTCGGGGTACACCTCCAGCGCGGTGAGCACCGCGGCCGGGAAGGCCCCGGCCTGCACCCCGTCCTCGTCGACCCGCCCGGGGTTGGCGGCAAAGCCCGCCGCCACCTGGGACACGCGCCGCTGCAGGTAGTCGCTGTACCGCGTGGACCAGCCCTGCAGTCGCGTGAGCTCCAGCGCGGCCAGGATCTGGCTCACCTCGCTGCCGTAGAGCTGATCGGGCCAGACCAGGTCCCAGTAGTGCTCCCACAGGTCCTCGGCCTTGGACAGGTACGCGGTCGGCGGGTCGGGCAGCGCCGGATCCGCGTCGAGCAGCCGGTACAGCTTGGCCAGCGCGGCCGCGGCAATGCCGCCCTCGCCGGTGTACGGCTCCTTGTCGAAGATCTCGCGGTCATCCGCGGTGCCGGTGATGCCGTCGGTGTCGTCCTCGGGCCGGACAAAGCTCGAGCCCGAGCGGTTGAAGCGCACCCCGCCGTACAGGTGCCCGTCGTCGCGCACCATCTTGATCAGGAAGTCGGCGCCCCACATGGCCTCGTCGATGATGTCCGGCACGCCGTTGGGCGCGAACCCGGTCCGCGAGAGTTCGTCGCGCCGGCCGAAGTGCTCGGGCCGTCGCTCGTACGCCTCGACCAGGGCGTACAGCGCGTGCGGCAGGTAGTCGCCGGTGAACTTGTTGTAGTCGCCTGCATCGTGCCAGCCGCCGGTCACGTCGAAGCGCGTGCCGTCCGGGCGCTGGCCGTCGTCCATGTGGCACTCCTCGTGCCAGCCCGGCACGGCCGTGCCGCAGCGCTGGTATGAGAAGAACTCCACTGCCAGGTCGGCGGTGCGCGTGAGCAGGCACGCCTCTGCGACCTCGAAGGGATCCGAGGTCGCGGTCTGCCCGCCCAGGGTCGCGCTCAGGCGATAGATCCCGCTCTCCTGCAGCGCGCCGAAGTCCGCGGTCCACACGAACTGTCCCCAAACCGCGCCCGCAGACTTCAGCTCGCCGCCAAGCACCTCGCCCCCGCCCTCGGCCAGCACGCGAAAGCTCCCTGCCTGCCCGCCGTGGTCGGCAGAGTCCACCACCCGGGCCAGCTTGGGCCCGGTGGGCTCGAAGCCGATCTGGTTGATCCAGACCTCGAGGGCCTGGGCCGGGGAGGCGGCGGCTAGGGCGAACAGGAGGAGCGCGCGCACAACGCCGCATCCGTGAAGAATGCTGGCTCTCATCCGGGTGTCCTTCCCCCGCGCTTCATCTCGTGTTTCCCTGCCTAGATCCGGATCGGCACCTGCGGGTATATCTTGCGGTCCACGTACTCTGCTGCACAGCCCTGGTTAGAGGTCAGCTCGGCAATCGGACTGCCGTCCGGCCGAGAGAGCTGGAGCCGTACTGAAGACACCTTGCTGTTGTTGCACCAGAGCGTGCCCCCGTCCGGCTCCTCGTAGGTGACCCCTACGAAATCGTCGAACCGGCTCGTCACCTCTCCGGTCAGGCGGGCGTCTCTGCTGCTCGCTTCAAACGCCCAGTGCCCGAGATCCCACCGGCTGCGATTGAGAACCCACTGGTGCAGGGCATTGAACCTGTAGGTGCGTTCTCCAGCCTTTAGGTAGAACAGCTTGAACCGCGCATCGAGGCGCAAACCCACGTTGAGGAGCACATCAATGCCTTCCCAGATTGCAGAGGGATCCTCCTTGAAGATGTTGCACTGCCCCCAGGCCCAGCGGACCCCGTGCTGTGCAGCGCCCCAGGCATGCTCCTGCTGGCCCGGTGCGTTGTGGAGCGTGATTTCCCGGCCGTCCGCCACGAGCTTGCCGCTGAACCGCGCGTCAGGGTGTGGACAGATGACCTTGGTTTTTGGAAAGGCGGTCTTGTACAGAACCTGCCACGGGAAGTAGTAGTACGTGGGAGTCGTCGAGTCGAAGGTCAGGTCCCACTCGAACGAGTGTCCCCTGTCCTCGTCCGCGATCGCGGCGTGGCAGGCGTTCGTGCTCAGCTCGGCATCGGCTATGCGGACACTGAAGGGATCGCGGTTCCAGGAGAGCCGGTCGATCGAATAGCGCTGCTTGACCGCGAAGTTCTTTTCAGGATTCTCCACGTCGAAGAAGATACCCCATAGCTCGCAACGAGGAGGTCCCACCCGAGCGAGCGGGCTCGTCAGGGTATAGCGGATCCAGCCGGCTGTCCGGCTCTGCTCATCGTTCCACTTCAGGAAGTAGATCTCGAAGTACCCCTTCTTCTTCCCGTCCCAGCGCAGGAGGTTGTCCTGCTCCTTGGAGCCAACGATCGACGCCATCTATCCAGCCCCCTTCTCGGATGCGTCCGGATTGTCTCCGCTCCTGCCTGTGACGGCGATTGTCTGACCCGAGAGGCCTGATGTCAACCGCTCTCGAGTTCAACCGCAGCCCTTGTTTCACCGGGCAGAAGCGATACACTGGCTGCAAGGAGTTGCTGGTTCATGCGGGAGCGAGTTCGTCGGCAGCACGGAGCAATCCCGGCACTGGTTGCCGCGTCGCCGCTGCTGGCCCTCTGCTGGACAGGCTGTGCGCCTCGCGCCCCGATCGAGCCGGCCGAGGACTCCGTGAACGAATCAGCGATCGTATCCTGCCGGAGCATCCTCGAAAGCTCCGAGACGAGCGCGGTCCGGGAGGCGCTGGAGGGCGCCCGGAACGAGTGCGTGTTCGGCGCTCATCAACCTGACCGAGAGTAGTTATGATTTCGAAATATTCGGCGGCAGCGGGGTCGAAATCAACGTGAAATCAATCGGTATCGTAACAGACTGGCCTCGCAGGAACTCCTGAGTCCAGCTAAATTGGTACATTGGTCCGACCAATTGTTCCTCCGGCGAGCCTGCAACTAGTGCACAGATGTGACAAGTTATTGAAGTTACTTCCAGTACCAAGCGGCTGGCACCCCAGATGGCACCCCAGATGGCACCCCAGATGGGGTCCAGATGGGCACCTCAGATGGCTGCGTTGGCGTTGAACTCGCGCTGGAGCAAGATCGTCGCGGCCACGCCTGTCGGAATTCCGATGATCATCCCGACACCGGTCAGGCTCAGGATCAGCGCTGCCACGTCCAGCGCGACCACGATGCCCGGCAGTCCCTTGGTGCGTAGCTCTCTGCCCCGCGCCTCTGCAGCCCTGGCGTGGTCGAAGCCAAAGACGCACTCGAACACGGTGACGCCGATGCCCAGGGTCACGATCGAGACGATGAGCACGACCGCGGGCGAGTGTCGCTCCTTTCCGAGCAGGTGGTTCAGCTCCCTGGCCCAGACGTACACCAGGTAGAAGTTGTACAGCCCGAGCGTCACCAGAGACAGGATCCCCACGACCCACAGGTTTCTCTCTCGAACCGGCATGGACGTCGTCATGTGGTGTGTTGTACCCCTAGCCGGCAGGCAGGGCAACCCCGGCTCGAGCCCGCCAGGGACGGTTGTCACCAGGTCGCAAAGTCCTCGGAAATTTGACACGTCCGGGCGCGAAGATCCGAGGTATCTCCCAATTGCGGTCGGGCCTTCTCGGGTACGTCGCTACCGCCACGATCAACATCGGCTAGCACAAAGAACCTCTGTTGAGCTATCATCCTCCGGCTTCGAATTTGCTCCTGGTCCTGCCAGCTGGCCGGACCCAACGCTGACTGGAGTCGCAACATGAAGCCTGTCTCGATCGTGCTCGTCTGCTGCTGTTCTGCACTCGTCCTCGGCGCCAGCCTGCCGGCACGGGCCGATCTCGGCGGACCCAGCGGGATCATGATTCCGTACCGCGGAACGTTGATGCAGAACGAGGACCAGCCAACCTCTGAACAGCCCTATACCTTCCGGTTCACGATCCACGATGCGGCCGATGCGGGCAACGAATGCGCAACCCAGTACGAGGCCATGTCCCAGCTGTACAACGGAGCCTTCAGCATAGTGATCGGGCCGGTGGAGCCCACCTGCGTCGTGGGCAAGCCGGTATTCTTGAGCGTCGAGGTCAAGGCGGCGGGCGCAGCTGATTTCGTGGCGCTGAGCGGACGCCAGCGCGTGTATCCCACACTGGCAGCGATGACCAGCGGGCCGGGGGATTTCTCCGCGGCCGGGGACCTCGACGCCGCTTCCGTCAGCACCAGCGGTCCGGTCACGGCCGGCACCACGCTGCAATCCGGCTCCTCCCTGACGGTGGGAACCGATGCGCAGGTCAACGGCGCGCTCACCGTGTCCGGCGACGCCAGCGTGTCCGGCAACCTCGCCGTCGGCGGCACTGGCGGCAATGTGCCTCACGCCTGCGTGGTCCGGGTCCAGACGAACAGCTACGTCTCGCAGTGCCAGGCCGGAGAGATCGCGGTGGCTGGTGGCGGAAGCTGTCAGAGTGAATATCGCATCAAGGCGAACACTCCCTGGGGTCCGGGCGACCAGCCGGCACAGGATGGCCAGCCCGCGGTCGCCTGGCGCGTCGTGTGCGAGGTCTGGGGTACCGCCGGTTTCCTGGCTTACCCCGTGGACGGTACCTACGCGGTCTGCTGCAGCCAGTAGCGAAGTCTCGGGAGGTCAGGTCAGAAAGCGTCGCAGCGCCTGTCTCGGCCCCGCCCTCAGTACGCGAGGGCTCGCCCCATGATCTCCTTCGGCCTCAGGGCCCGGGCGTGTAGCTGCAGCTCGTCGATCGCTCCGCTGAACCAGCTCCAGTGCCCCCGGCCCAGCCAGAGCTCGGTCAGCGCCAGGTGGTCGGTCCACGAGCCGCTGTTGTCCCCGCTGCTGCGCGCCAGCGCGCCGTCGATGTAGATCCGCACGCCAAAGCCGTCCTGGGTCAGCGCCAGGTGGTGGAAGCCGCCGTCGAGAATCGGATCCCCGGCGGTCAGGTTGACCAGGCCCACGTCGTCGTCCTCGATGCGCAGCATGATCCGGTTGTTCGCGTCGAGCCGCAGCAATAGATAGTTCTGGTACCCGTCCTCGAACAGGTTGAGCAGATCCTGGTTCTCGTCGAGGCGCTCGCTGCGGAACCAGAGCTCGATCGTCCCCTGCGCCGAGCCCAGGCCGGCCGCGTCCGGGATGTCGACGTAGTCGTCCTGGCCGTCGAACCACAGCGCGCCTCCGGACACGCCCGCGACCCAGCTCGCTGCCGGGTCCATACCCTGCAGGCTGCCGTGGCGAGCGCCGGTAGCGTCGTGTGCCGTCTGGCCGGTCCCCTCGTCGAGATGCCACTGCCCAAGGGGATGCCCGCGCCCGACCTGCTCCTGGACCCAGGCTGCGTCTACGGCCCGGTCCTGGATCCGTACCTCGTCCAGCACGCCGGCGAGGAAGCCCTGCGGCCCGTGGCCCAGCTCGACACTGCTCGGCGCCAGGCCAGCGGTCCAGCCCGGACCGTCCTGGCCGCTGGCGCCGGCCTGCCCGTCGACGTGGATCGACACCCCCGAGCCGTCCTGCACCACGGCGAGGTGGTGGAATACGCCGTCGTCGAGCGGGTCAATCGATCGCCGGTCGAGGCCAAGACCTCCCGCCTCGACCCGCTGCACCCGGAGCAGGCCGCTGGCGTCCAGGCCGACGGAGAAGTGGCTCTGCTCGTCCTCGACCAGGCTCAGCACCGTGCCCGTGGAGCCCGGCTCGGCCGAGAGCCAGAAGTCGATGCTCCCCTGCGCCGACTGCAGGGCAGGCGAGGCGCCGCACGCGACCCGGTCGTCGGCTCCGTCGAAGCGGAGCGCCCGGCCCATCACCCCGTCCACCCAGCTGTGGGGATCCATGTTCTCCAGGCTGCCGTGGTGTCCGGCGAGCGAGCGATCCTCGGTCCACGTCCCCTGGCCCTCGTCCAGGCGCCACTCGGCGAGCACGTGCTCCGGGCGCAGGCGCATGGTCTGCACGATGCCGGCGTCGGCCCCCTGCGGGCAGTCGCGGCGGTACGGGAGGTGGATCCGGAAGGCGCGCCAGCCGCTGCGGGCCTCCTCGGTGTGGACCGAGCCCGACCAGTCCGGCACGGACTCGTAGAAGGCCCAGGTGGACCCGCCTTCGAAGTCGCCGCCGGCCTGGTCGGCGCCGAACAGGAACACGTCGTCGTAGTACACGCTCAGCTCGATCAGCTCCTCGTCCAGCACCGCGGTCTGGTTGAGCGCGCGCAGGGTTAGCTCGACGCTCTCCTGTCCCGAGACCCGGTCGCTCACGTCCACTGACACGTGCTGCCAGCCCTGGTCGCCGGCCACGTCCTCCTCCCAGACCACCTCGCCGTCCACCAGGGCCTGGCCGACGTAGTACCCGGTGAGGGGGCCGCGAAAGCTGTCCTTGACCCAGAAATCCAGCACGAAGCGCGGCGCCGGGGACACCTCCACCGGGACCAGGGCGTGGGCCGTGGCGCCCCGGGCGTCGGTCACCGTCAGGGCGGCCCCGTACCGACCGCTGTGCGAGTACATGTGTGTGATGCTCTCTCCGCGGGCGATCTCGCCGTCGCCGAGGTCCCAGTGCCAGGCGACGATCTCGGGGCCGTCCAGCGCGGCGTGGCTCGCCGAGGCGTCGAGCCGCACCGAGAGCGGGCTCTCGCCCTTGTCGGGTGACGCAGTTGCAACGGCCACGGGCAGCCGCGTGCCCTGCGGCACGTCCGGCCCGTGGTGGTTGTGGCGCAGCTCCAGGTTGCCCTGGGCGTTGGTCTGCAGCACCGCATGCTCCGGGTCGACGTCGCGGAACCAGTTGTGGTGGATCGAGGACGGCTCGGCCGGAACGCCGCGGATCACCACCGCCGACATGTCGGCGTCCCGGAAGGTGTTGTGGTGGATCAGGATCGAGTCGCCGGCGATGTCCGCCTGCCCGAGGAAGTGCCTGCCGACCTCCTCGGGCTCGAGCGCGCGGCTGTAGATGCGCACCTCGTCGAGCAGCCCCTCGAAGGCGCTGCGGTGGCCGGCGCCGATCCACAGCCCGGCCAGCGCGAGGTGGTCGCTCCAGGCGCCTGCGTTGGTACCGCTGGTCGCCACCTCCTCTCCGTCCAGGTAGATCCGGACCGCGGCGCCGTCCTGGGTGATCGTGAGATGGATCGGGCCGCCGGACAGCGCCTCGTCCGACACCAGGTCCACCAGCGGCACGTCGTCGTCCTCGACGGTCACGCCGATTTGGTTGGCGGCGGTCAGCCGCACGGCGAGGTAGTTCTGGGAGTCGTCCTCGAACAGATCGAGCAGCTCCTGCTCCTGGTCCGGGCGATCGACGCGCAGCCAGAGCTCGATGCTGCCGGCCGCCGACTGGAGGCTCGTGTCCTTCCCGCAGTCCAGGTGGTCGTCCAGCCCGTCGAACAGCAGGCCGGTCTCGATCTGCCCGGGCACCCAGCAACCGGCAGTGTCCATCGACTCCAGGGTGCAGTGGTTGGAGTGGTACACCGAGGTGTCGCGGGCCTGGTCGCCGGAGCCCTCGTCGAAGCGCCAGATCGCGCTGGAGATGCGCTTGTCGAAGTCTGCCGCGCCGTGCATGTCGAAGTAGTGGCCGGTGGCGTGGGCGTGCACGATGTTGTAGCGGGCCTCGTAGCTCGTGCCGGGCCGGCCGGTGCCGGCGATGGAGTGGCGGTTGGCGTCGAACAGGTTGGCCTCGATCAGGCAGGTCGACTGGTTGAGCACCACGCCGTACCCGAGGCCGGCGCGGGTGTTGTGGTGAATCTGGCAGTGGTGGACGTGGGCGGCGGCCTGTTCGCCGTACACCACAACGGCGGCGTGGCCGAAGCCGGCTATCTCGCAGTTGTCCACCTCGAGGCCGGCAGACCCGGTCTGGATGCCGCGACTGAGCACCGGGTTCTGGTAGTCGTGATCGCCGACGTCGGGATCCGGGCCCTGGATGCGCAGACCCGAGAAACGAACGTCGGCGCCGGCAGCCATGAACAGCGGGAAGGTATCGAACTGCTCGGTCCGGAGCAGGGCGCCCCAGGAGCCGTCCCGGCCCCGCCCGCTGGCCACGGTCACACCGGCGGGGACCGCGATGTCGTCGTGGCCGGTGAGGTCGATCGCTGCCTGGTCCTCGACGTAGATTGTGTCTCCGCTGGAGGCGCCGGCCAGCGCTGCGAGCAGCCCCGCGGCATCGCTGACCACCCAGTCGGCTGCGGCAGTATCGAAGAGCTCCCGGTACCCCGGGCCGCCGCCGATGGGGTCGCCGGTGGGGTTGATCTCCGCGCCGTAGCAGCAGTCAGTGCAGCCATCGTCCTGGTGCGGGTACACGCAGACACCCTGCTCGCATTGGCCTTGCTGAAGGTACGTACGAATGAGCCCCGCATCAATGCAGAGCGGTTGCGGGGGCTGGTCGCAGGTCACGCCCTGGCAGGGGTCGGTGTCGGTGTCCGAGTCGGTATCCGTGTCCGAGTCGGAGTCGGAGTCCGTGTCCGAGTCGGTGTCCGTGTCGGTGTCCGTGTCCGAGTCGGAGTCGGAGTCCGAGTCGGAGTCGGAGTCCGTGTCCGAGTCGGAGTCCGAGTCGGTGTCCGTGTCCGAGTCGGAGTCGGAGTCCGTGTCCGAGTCGGAGTCGGTGTCCGAGTCGGAGTCGGAGTCCGTGTCCGTATCAGTGTCCACATCTGCGTCGCCACTGACGCTGCCGCCGCATCCGACCTTGCCAGTTGTCAGGGCCAGCGCCAGAATCACTGTAAAAGCCGACCATCTTAGCCGGTTCATTCCTGCCTCCTCGAACCCATGGGGACGGGGCTCACTTAGTCACAAAGTCGCCAACTCTGCAATGTCCTCCGAGCCGCCAGGATCCCTACCGAGAGTAATTCGGATTTTGGAAATTTCCGAACCAGTGAGGCTGAAATATCAATTAACATCAGGCTATTACGTCGATCAAGGCTGCAGCGCAGGCTGTTCTGTATGGAGCTAATTGGTTCATTGGTCCTTCCATTCGACTCCATGGGCTAGGAGGCTGGGCTAGACGGCTGGCACCTTGCGCCGCGCCGAAGGCTAGACGGCTGGCACCTTTCGCCGCACCTTGCGCCGCAGCCCGGCCAGCAGGCCCAGCAGCAGCAGCCCGAGCATCCCGCTGCCGCTCCTGGCCGCACCGCAGCGGGTGTGGTCCGGGCACGACGTGTCCTGGCATGTCGGACAGCCGGTCCAGTCTGCCTCGACCTCGCCGTCAGCGTCGGCAGCCCGACCATCGGCCGCGTCCGCGTCAGCCTCCGGCGCTGTCTCGGGCTCGGTGGGCTCCGCGTCTGTCCAGGGCCAGTCCGGATCGTGCTCGCCAGCCTCGAAGACCCAGCGCAGAGAGGGATCGCCGTACAGGTTGTACACCAGCTTGGTATGTAGCCCGAGTCCCATGTAGCTCGCGCCGACCAGGTCTGGCGGGTACACCTCGTCCCAGCCGTCGGACGGATTGGCCACCCGGGCCATGGCCAGGGCCTCACCGTTGGTCATCCCGGACGCCAGGTTGGCCGACCAGGTGTGGGCCACCGACTCGCTGCACGCCAGGGACGGCTCCGGCGACCAGGCGGGGCCAGTCGCGTCCTCGCCCAGCGCCGAGCGGGACGCAACGATCGCGCCCACCGCACCGTAGAGCAGCATCATCGCGCCCATGTTGTACTCCACCTCGGGATAGCCGTTCTGGCACGAGATCTGCCAGGTGAAGGTCCGGCAGTGCGCATCCTGGAACTGGCTCGTGTCAAAGGACAGCAGCATCGCCGGGTCGCGGTACTCGTCGAAGTCGCACTGCCCGTCGCTGTCGCGGTCCTCGTCCCACACCATCCGACCGGTATAGGTCGGGTACCCGTGGGCGTACCACACGGTCAGTCCGTGTCCGTAGCGGAAGGCATTGATCAGATGCTCGCGGTTGAGCGCGTAGTCACCCGCAAGAAAGGAGGGGCGGAACCCCTCCGCCTCGAACATGCGGGTGAACACCAGGTCATTGCTGATCGAGGCCAGGTTCTCGCCGATCTTGTCCAGGCTGTGCGCGCCGTCCTCTGTCGGCATGCCCGGGCTCAAGCCCCGGAAGCCGAGCATCGCCGCGGGCAGCAGCACCCGGTTGCGGCCGTGGAGTTGGCCGGCCGCGCTGGCGTTCTCGTACTGCGCGGTGATTGCGAGATAGGCGTCGAGGAACACCGGGTCGTGGTGCACCGGGAAGCGGCCGACCAGCACCTCGGGCTCGAAGTTCACCCCGCCGGCGCCCGTATCATCCGGGTACTCGGCAAAGTACCCGTCGCCGTCGAGGTCCCAGTTGCCGTCCAGGTCCGAGAAGTACGCATCGGTGGGCACGGCTTGCAGGTCACACCATATCGGGTCGCCGCTGTCCTCGCAGAGGTACTTCAACCCCCAGGTCATCTTCATCGGCACCAGCCCGTGGTGCGGATCCGGGTGGCCCGCGAGCAGCACGTACCCGATGCCCTCGGCCTCGTGATTCGCGGCGAGCCAGGCGCGCAGGGTATCCGCTGCCTCGTCGCCGACGTGGCTTTCCGGATTCCAGTCCTGCTCGGTCAGCACCACCGCCTCGAAGCCGCGCGCCTGCTTGGCCGCGATGAACCCGTCGAGCGACGGGAGCTGATCGATGTAGCGCGAGTGAGTGACCAGGGCGAGCTTCTTCGGAAAGTCCTGCCCTGCGCCGAGCGCCATTCTCCTGGCGGCCGGAATCCCGGGGACCGGCTGACGCAGAAAGGGCAGGAATCCCTTCCCGGGAACGCGGATCCCGGTCGGCTCTGCGATGGCCGGGTGCGAGGCGATACAGAGCAGCAGCACCAGCCTGGACAATCCTGGTATCATCATCGACCTCCTTGGTCGGGGCGCATCGAGTGTGACAGGGCGCTAACTGGAAGTAAACAGTGGGGAAAGTTTTTTCCGCGGCCGGGAAGAAGACGGCTGCCTGGGCTCCTTCCGTCCGGCGTGGTGCTCCGTGGAGTTGAGTACGGCACCAACTGTGATAGAAGATGGATTAGGAAGGATATTTGGCGTTCGGGAGGAACAATGGCCATCCGTAGATGGGGCGGGACCCTGGTGATGGTTGCCGTGTTCGCCGCACCGGCCGTGGCCGGAGGCAAGCCCAAGGCCGCGATCATGGACCTGCAGGCCGATGCCAAGCTAGAGCCGGGCATCGTGTCCACGCTGAATCAGGTGCTGCTCTCGTCGTTTCACGAGACCGGCAAGTACGAGGTGATCGGCAGCAGCGACATCACCGCGATGCTCTCCCTGGAGGAGGAGCGGATCAAGCTGACCGGCTGCGCGGACGAGTCCTGCCTCGCCGAGATCGGCGGAGCGCTGGGCGTGCAGCTGATGGTCACCTCACGCGTGGGCGCGGTGGGCGATCAGTACGTGGTCAGCCTCAACCTGCTCGACGTGCGCAAGGCCAAGGTGGTGGGCCGCACCAGCCAGATGGTGCAGCGGGACGACAGCAAGCTGATCGCCGCACTGACCGATGCCGTGAACAAGGTCACCAGCGGCCACGTGATGGAAGCACTGCCGGACCGGACCACGACGGGCGATACGTCGGCCGGTGTGGCTGCGGCGCCGGCAGGCCAGCCAGGCGTACCGGCCGAGCAGGACGAGCTGACCGTGATGGACTGGGTACCCTGGCTCACGCTGGGCCTGACCGTGGCCGTGGGCGCGGTGGGCGGTGTGATGGGCGGGCTGGCCTGGTCCGACGCCGGCGACGCGCGAGACCGGATGAAGGGTGATCCCGAGGCGGCCGACCTCGAGGACGGTGCCGAGACCAAGGCGCTGGTCGCGGACGTGATGTTCGGGGTGGCAGGTGCGGCTGCCGTGGCCACGGTGCTGCTGTTCGTGCTCGGCCGGGACAAGGACCAACCCGCGGCCACGGCCACGGTGATGCCCCTGCGCGATGGCGCGGCCGCGGGCGTGACGCTGCGGTTTCGCTAGGGAGTGACAGCGATGCGGCGTTGGCTCGGATTCTGCCTTGCGCTGGTCGCGGCCGGCGTGCTCGGCTGCAGCGCGCTGATCGATGCCGAGGCCGAGGGCTGCCGGGACGATTCGGAGTGCTCCCATCTGGGAATGGTCTGTGACGTGGACAGCCAGACCTGTGTTGCGACCGGGGACACGGACACCGACACGGATTCGGATACTGACACGGACATCGACACGGATTCGGACACCGACACGGACGCCGACACGGACACCGACTCGGACACCGACTCGGACACGGACACGGACTCGGACTCGGACACCGACACGGACACCGACACGGACACCGACACGGACGCCGACACGGACACCGACACGGACACCGATACGGACACCGACACGGACACCGACACCGACACGGACACGGATACCGACACGGACGCGGATACCGACACCGATACGGACACGGATACCGACACCGACACCGACACGGACACCGACACCGACACCGACACGGACACGGACACCGACACCGACACCGACACGGACACCGACACGGATACCTGCGCGCTCGAGGACGATCCCGACGATAGCTTCTTTGACGCAAACTGCGACGGTATTGACGGTGACATCGAGCGCTCGGTGTTCGTGGACGGAGAAAACGGTCTCGATGTCGGCAACGACGGCCTCACGCCGGATACCCCCAAGGCCACGATTCACGCCGGGATCCTCACGGCCGTGGACGAGGGTCGGGACTCGGTGCTCATCGCTGCGGGGCAGTACAACGTGAGCATGACCATGCCCGGGTACGTGGCGCTGGCCTCGAACGTTTCGCTGTACGGTGGGTACAGCAGCGTAAAAGGCTGGGAGCGCGGTGAGGGCGCCGCGTACCGCACGTACCTCCACGGCAGCGTCAGGCCGGTGCAGGGCGACGCGGTGAGCAACATCACGCTAGACCACCTGATCATCGAGTCGTCCGACGCCGGTGATGACGAGTCATCGTACGCACTGTTCCTCGACTCGTGCAGCAGCATCAGCGTGCACGCTTGCCAGATCATCGCGGGCAAGGGCGGCGCAGGCAGTGACGGCGAGCTCCCTGACGTAGGAGGGCCAGGCGGTTCTGGCGGCCAGGGAAAGCCCGGCTGCGAGGACGGCGGCACTTTCTGCGAGAGCTGCAACAGGCCGAACGGCGGGATCGGCGGCAGCTCGCCCTGCAGCAGGCAAGGCGGAATCGGCGGCCGATCCGGACTGGGCAGCGCCTCTGGCGAGAGTGGCGTCGACGGAACCGATCAGCCCTACGGTGGTGCCGGGGGTCCTGGTAGCCCGAACGGCACCGGGACGACCCACTGTCAATATGATGCAGGGTACGGCTCGAACGGTAGCGACGGCGCCCCGGGTCAGTCCGGGTCGAGCGGCGCAGGCGGCAACAGCTTCGGTTCGGTCTCGCTCGGTGCGTACCGCCCACACCATGGCGCGCCGGGCGATCCTGGAGCAGACGGCCACGGCGGCGGCGGTGGCGGCGGAGGCGGCGGCGGCACCGAGGGCCAGTGCGATAGCTACGGCAGTTCGGGCGGCGGCGGTGGCGGCGGCGGTTGCGGCGGCGGCGGCGGAGGAGGAGGCCAGGGCGGCGGCGGCTCCTTTGGCCTGTGGCTGAATCAGTGCACCATCGTGTCGGTCACGGATTCGCAGATCACCACCCTCGGCGGTGGTCGCGGCGGGGCTGGACAGACCGGCGGGACAGGCGGGAACGGCGGCAGCCGGGGACCGTGCGGAACGTACGGCGGCTCGTCCGAGCAGGATGACGGGAGCTGCGGCGGGTATGGAGGCCTGGGTGGCGACGGCGGAGATGGCGGGCACGGCGGCGGCGGCGGCGGCGGTCCGTCGGTCGGGATCTTCACCGTCAATGCCGCGGAGCTGACCGAGTCCGGAAATACATTCGACCTCGGCCCGGGCGGCGCAGGTGGGAGCAGCAGCGGTGAAGCCGGCGCGACCGGCGAACAGGTTAACGTGCACGAGGACTGATCTGCTATGCGCGGCGAGCACAGGCTCGCCTGGAGGCGGAGCATGAGACGCCTAGGCGGTGTGCTGCTGGCGCTCGCTGCGACCGGGAGCATCGGCTGCAGCGCGCTGATCGACACGGAGCCCGAGACCTGCCGGTCCGATGCGGACTGCACTGACCTGGGCATGACCTGCGATGAGGATAGGGGATTCTGTGTTGCGGCCGGGGACTCGGACACGGATTCGGACATGGACACCGACGTGGACACGGACGCTGACACCGATGTGGACAGCGACGCGGACTCGGACACGGATTCGGACGTGGACACGGACACGGATACCGACTCCGATACCGACACGGACACGGATACCGACTCCGATACCGACACGGACACGGATACCGACACGGACACGGATACCGACACGGACACGGATACCGATACGGACACGGATACCGACACGGACACGGATACCGACACGGACACGGATACCGACGCGGACACGGATACCGACGCGGACACGGATACCGACGCGGACACGGATACCGACGCGGACACGGATACCGACGCGGACACGGACACGGATACCGACGCGGACACGGATACCGACACCGACACGGACACCGATACCGACACTGACACGGATACCGACACTGACACTGACACCTGCGAGCTCGAGGACGATCCTGACGACAGCTTCTTCGACGCCAACTGCGACGGCATTGACGGCGACATCGAGCGCTCGGTGTTCGTGGACGTCTCGGTCGGCAACGACACCAACCACGACGGCCTCACGCCGGGCAAGCCGCTGGCCACGATCGAGGCCGGCATCGCCACGGCCGAGGCGTACGGTCGCGACCACGTGCTGATCGCGGACGGGAACTACGACGTCAGCGGATATACCGACGGGTACCTGGCGCTGGCCTCGGACATCTCGCTGTTCGGCGGGTACAGCGGCGATCCGAACTGGTTTCGCGCCGGGCTGGGCACGTACGCCACGTACATCCACGGCAGCGCCAGTCCGGTGCAGGGCGATGATGTGGACAACATCACGCTGGATCACCTGATCATCGAGTCCTCCGACGCCGCTATCGACGAGTCGTCGTACGCGCTGTATATCTGGCGCTGCGGGAACACCGTGGTTCATGCCTGTCAGATCACCGCGGGCAAGGGCGGCGCAGGCAAGGACGGAACGGATGGCCTCCCCGGCCAGGACGGCGGCCAGGGCGGCCAGGGCGGCGGCGGCTGCGAGGACGATACGACTATGGGATGCAAGGAATGCAACCAGCCGCAGGGCGGGACCAAGGGGAGCTCGATGGCCGCCAACCTCGGCGGGTACGGCGGGCGGCCGGGCAAGGGCGGCGCCAGCGGCGCACCAGGGGCCGATGGCGAGGACCTGCCCGGCGCCGGCGTCGGGGGACAGGGTGGTCCTCCTAGCACGGGACAGACCTATTGCGGCGACTTCGTGCCCGGGTACGTCGCCAACGGAGAGGACGGCGATCCCGGCGTGGACGGCTCGCATGGAGCGGGTGGAGAGAGCTTCGGCGGCTTCAACAGCGGCGGGTACATCCGTGGTTCCGGCGCGACGGGCGAACGGGGAACCGACGGCTGGGGCGGCGGCGGAGGCGGTGGCGGCGGCGGCGGCTCCGACGGCTTGTGCGATAGCTATGGCAGCGGCGGCGGCGGCGGGGGCGGCGGCGGTCGCGGCGGGTACGAGGGGACCATGGGCTGGGGCGGCGGCGGCTCCTTTGGCGTGTTCTTCCTGTACTGCACCAGTTCCACGGTCACCGACTCGGAGATCATCACCCTGGGCGGCGGCCAGGGCGGCAACGGTGGCACGGGCGGAACCGGCGGGGCCGGCGGCGAACAGGGGCTGCCCGGCGGGTACCACATGAACGAGCAGGAAGATGCGAGCTGCGGCGGGTACGGCGGCCGGGGCGGCGACGCCGGCGACGGCGGGCACGGCGGCGGTGGCGGCGGCGGACCGTCCATCGGTATCTTCTCCAGCGTTCTGGTGAACCTGACCGAGTCCGGCAATTCATTCAGCCTGGGCCAGGGTGGCAATGGCGGAAGCGCCGGGGGCAGCGGCGGGTACCCAGGCGCAAAGGGCCTGCGTACGAACGTGTACGGGGAGTGAAGACCGGAACGACATCATGCACTGGCCGGTGCGTCTCCCGGTCAGTCCTCGGTCGAGGCGCCGGAGAGGATGACAAGGTGACACGACATAGCGTCGTTGCAATGGCACTGGTCGCGGGTCTTGCGGTCTGCCTACTGCTGACCCTGGCCGGCTGCGAGGAGGGGAGCGAGGCCGGGGGCGACGAGCTGAACACCCCGGTCGCGGACGTGGCGGCCGCGTCGCGGGCCTTCCAGCTGTACCACCGCGAGCGGGTCGAGCGCGTGATCGTGGCCTTCAACCGCTTCGCGCTCACCGGCGACGCCGGCTTTGCCAACACCATGGGCACCGTGGCCGTGGCCAAGCAGGGCGACGAGTTCGAGATCGTGCCCGGGCCCGAGAACAACAGCCTGATCGGCACCTCGACCTACACCACCTGGCACGCGTACCGGATATTCCGCTCGCGCACCCTGGCGCTGAGCCTGATCCGCATGTTCGACGGGCTGGCCTTCTACGAGGCGATCAGCGGTCACCCGGGCCTCACGGTGCGCATGGCGTACCCGGGCTGGACGCGGGTGATGGACGGCAAGGCCGGCACGGTCGCCCGCACGCGGTTGGGCGCAGCGATCACGCCGCCGGTGGCGGTCGACGCGGCGCTCGAGGCCGAGGTGCTGCAGACCTTCTACGACGGCGTGCGCATCACGTACCGCGAGAATCCCGAGGACTTCGTGTTCGGCTACATGCCGGCCGCGGCCACCGGTCAGTACGCGGTGACCTGCAGCTTCAGCGAGCTGCCGGCCTTCATCCGCGTGCGTGAGTGCTGCACCTCGCTGATGCGCACGCCCGCGCCCCATCTGTGGGAGGGCGCTTATTTCGGCAACCACAACTCGCGCGACAACTTGCCCGACATCGGCCTCGGCCTGCTCGCAGCCCGCGAGGCGATGAACGACGAGGCAGCCGACGATGACCTGCGCGCCGCGGCCCGGCGCGCCTTCGAGGCTGGCCAGCGCATCGGCGACCTGGTGCAGCAGTACGAGGGCGCGATGATGACCGTGGACGAGCACCACCCGTACGACACGCTGGCCGTGGCCGGTGCCTTGCGGCCTGACGGCGAGACCGAGATCGAGGATCTGGGCAGCCTCTCGGATTGTGCCACGGCGTACCTCGCGCGCGCGGTTTCGTCTCAGGGCCTCGCACAGCCGTTGCCCGAGCTGCCGCTGCCCGGCTCGCTGGAGCCGGTGATGCTCGAGGAGATCGGCGATGGCCTCGAGTGTGAAGTGCCGCAGGGTGTGCGGACCTGCACCGGGCTCGAGGAGGCCTATTGCGGGTTGGACTGGGGCAACCTGGAGCAGCTGCAGATCTACGAAGAGGACTGGCTCGAGCTGGTGCGCGCCCTGGAGCGCGGCTCGCCGGGCATGGCGCAGCAGATGATCGGCGGCTTCCAGGACGACTACTTCGAGAAGACCAACGCGATGCTGGGCCTGGTGCATTACGCGCACATCGCCGGCGACGAGGCCCTGCATTCGCGCGCGCAGGCCGCGCTGGCCGACATGACCGCGTTGATGCGCGTGTTCGCCGACATCATCTACAGCGCCACCCAGCCCGTACATCTGACGCAGCGGCTGTACGAGGCCGCGTTGATAGATGCACAGGGCGGCGTTGCCGTGGCCGAGCCGCTCGACTTCGACGACTTCGCCTTTGCCGAGCAGCAGATGGCCACAGTCGAGTCCTGGCTCGAACTCGAGGACACCGCGTCCGCACCGCTGATGTCCGACGAGGAGATCAAGGCGCTGGTGCAGGCGAGGCTCGACCGGACCAGCGAGACCGCCAAGCAGCGCTATGCCGAACACTACGGCGAGTTGATTCCGGTGCGGCGCAGCGGGGAGGGGTACGAGGCTCGCGGAGTGCCCGAGGAGGCCTTGCCCTGGCGGGCAGTGGATCGCCCGCACCATCGGCTGCTCGAGGAGGTCAGACTGCTCGATGCGATGCCGCTGTGCGTGCTCGCGCCCGAGATCCTCGACTGCACCTGGGCCGCGCTGGGCTGCAGACGACCGGATCTGAATGCGGACGGTCGGGTGGACTCGGGCGACACCAGCCTGTACCAGGCCGCGGCCGCGCAGCACGCCGATGCCGCCTGCGGCTCGCTGAACGAATGGTGCGGGGGTGCAGACCTCGACCGCACCGGAGCGGTGGACGAGGTGGACGCGGCCTTGATCGAGGCGGCACAGGGGTGCTGGTACTGAAGGCCCTTGAGCGCTTCTTCATTACTTCCCTTCCTTCCCTTCCCAGGTGCCTTCCCAGGTGCCCTTCCCAGGTGCCACCCGAGTAGTCCTCGCAGACCTCACCCCCTTCCCTTCCCAGGTGCCACCCGAGTAGTCCTCGCAGACCCCACCCCCTTCCCAGGTGCCACCCCTTCCCAGGTGCCACCCGAGTAGTCCTCGCAGACCTCACCCTTCCCCTTCCCTTCCCAGGTGCCACCCGAGTAGTCCTCGCAGACCTCACCCGGGTATCGGGCAGCAGAGTCCAGGATTCCGGACGGTCGAGTCCAGGATTCCGGACGGTTGCCTGATTTCGCGCCGGGCGCGCGTCAGGTGCGCCGTCGGTCGCCTGGCCG
>Ga0272442_10001117_pt1 | contig 41274 bp, 35 predicted proteins | sample SSMForm2O_FD_200262 | JGI IMG/M metagenome (GOLD analysis project Ga0272442, IMG submission 200262) | Marine sediment archaeal communities from Little Sippewissett salt marsh, Falmouth, MA, United States - SSM-Form-2O | ecosystem: Environmental > Aquatic > Marine > Wetlands > Sediment ...
ATCCGGGAGATTACGAAGCAGCGGTAGCTGCGGGTAATATCTATGATGTATCCCTGACAGTAGTTCTGGATGACCTGGATAAAAACGATACTGCCAAGCTTTATGTAGATCCTGTGGGATCTCCGGAGCATTATGAATATCTGGGTGAACTTAATCGTATGAGTTATAGTGACCCCTGGCAGGTGGACCCCGGTCCGGGTAACAGCAATGGTTCTGGACACATCACCACCACGACTTTCGACCTGATCGACGCTTTTGGCCCCAGTGGTGGTCTCGACGGCTTGCCGGTAAAGTTTAAGATCTGGGGAAGTCCGTTGAACGTCAATGAACTAGAGTTGGAAAAATCTATACTTTCAGTAACCGCCGCATCACCCGTCCCTGCCCCCGGCGCCATACTGCTGGGCAGCATAGGTGTTAGCCTGGTCGGCTACCTGCGCCGTCGCCGTACCCTGCAATAAAACTAAACATTTCCGCCACACCAAGCCATATGCTTTTTCTTAAAGCATTGTGCTTGATATAATTAAAGGCTGAGGTAAACCCTTCTAACCTCAGCCTTTACCTATTTTAAATGTCACCTGATCACAACACCACCCTACCTTGAGGATTTTGCCGGGAAAAAACCCAAATATAGCGCAAATTTACTTGACAGTTATCATTTCTCCCTGATATTATTCAATGCAAAATGGGAAGTTTTAGTTCGCGTTTAATCTGTCAAATAAATATCGTCGTTCGCAAAATCGTATATTGGGATGAATGGTGTATCGGCCCTAGGCGATCATTGAATTTATGTTTATTCAGGAGCAGATCTATGTGGTATCGAAAGTTTGGTTCATTTTTAACACTATATTTGATAGTTCTGTTTGTTATGGTGGGTTGTACCGGCACGGTTACCCGTCGCCCTGTAGATGATGAGGTGGTGAAAACCACAGATTTTACCGAGGTCGATATCCGGGCGATGTGTGAAAAAATGGCTCGTTCCTTGATTGAAGTTCCCCAGATCGCCCGGGCCCAGACACCCCCCACCATCGCCTTCATTGACATGAAAAACCGTACCTTACAGGATTTCGATTCTGACAACCTGCTCGGCTCCATTCGCAAAAAACTCCTCAAGTATGGTGAGGGCAAATTTGTATTCCTGAATCGAAATATTGTGGAAAAAATCAAGCTCGAACGACGAAGGAAACGTACCGGGGAAGTAACCTCTTCCACCCAGGAAAATCTCTATGGTGCCGACTTCTTCCTTTCCGGCCAGGCCTTTGCCGAGGAAAGACGGCAAAAGAGCACTAGGGAGGTATATTATCGCTTCTCCTTTCAGTTGACTAACGCGGAAAACAGCGCCATTGTCTGGGAAGAAGACCACGAGTTCAAAAAAGCTGCCAAGCTGGGCACTGCATATCGATAATTAATGGTTTACCCTCGGGAGTTTTCATCTATGAATAACAAAATATTCAAGTTTAGGTTCTGGCAGATTCTCATAGTTACAACTTTATTAATTTCCGGCTGCGTCAAAAAATCTCCCTACGAGTATTTTAATGAAGGTAGATTCCTGGAAGCAAAGGAAGCCTATAAACCCTTATTACCCAAGGACGAATCTCATAAAGATTACACGCTCCACCGCTTGCAGTATGGTTCCTGCGCCTTGGAGGGCGGAGACTATCGTTGTGCCGATGCATGTATGGACCAATGTTGGAAGAAAATGGAGAAAGTCTCAGGCCAGGGAGAAGCATCTGCCGTGATAGCCATGGAATCCTTGAAGGAGTACAAGGGGGATCCCTTTGAAAAAGCCATGTGCAATACCTACTGCGGTTTGGCCCGCTTGCGTAATAACGATCCCGAACGTGCCCTGATATCTTTTCGAAAAGCTTTGGTGGATGATCAGGGTACCCGCACAAAAAAAACTGATGAAACCAAAGATTTCGCCACCGCTCATTATTTCGCGGGTCTGTGCTATAACATGTTAAATGAACCGGAGAACGCCAAAGTTGAGTTGAAATTAGCTGGTCAATATTCTTCACCTTGTGAGTTCTTCCAGTTAGACAAAGTAAACAATTCAAACTGTTTTTTCATGATCTCCTCCGGTCGCGGACCATTTAAATCTACTTATGGTCCGGGGCACTCAATGGTCCAAGTAAATAAAGTTAAAGATCCGGTAGCGAAAATCATCTTTACCTGTGACGGCCGGGAAATGGGCCAGGCCGCCCTGCTGGATGACTTATATGTGGAGGCCCACGCCCATGGTTGGGGAGAAATGGATAGCGCCCGGCTGGCAAAAGGAATCGCCAAGGAAATTGTCGCAAGTTTACCTGTCGTCGGCGCCGCCCACAACCTTATTCAATCTGCAGGAGATATTAGAATCTGGAATTTTTTACCGGGAAATATCTATATCTGGTCTGGCAATCTGGACTCCGGGTTCCACACCTTTGCTTTTCACTGCTACGATATAAAGGGCGAACACCTGCCCGAATATGACCAAGCATGGTTCTATATGCCGGTTTATGGGGATAGAACTAATATCATGAACTTCCGGCTGGTCCCCTATCGACAGGACATCAAGGAAAAAGTTCTTGTCCCCTGTAGCGCCCTGAGTATTAACAAATAAATCTTTATAAATAACATAATATTTTCATGACTATTGGAGTTGGCAATGAGTTCATATAAAAAACATTCGTTTTTTATCTTCGTTATCACATCTTGTTTGTCTTTTGGCTTTGGTTGTCATCGGCCCCATGTCCCCAAACCAGAGCAGGCGCCGACTATAAAGCACTGCTTTGATTCCGTGGGCCACATTCCCGGCAGCAAACCTTTTCTGCTCGGCGGAACCTGCTGTTGTACCCCCTCACCCAGAGTCATGCCCGATTGGCAGGCCCATGGTTACTTCGTAGGAAAAACAGCCGGCCAGGTAATCGAAATGTACCACGCTAAGGGAATTAAATTAGTAATTGATCACCAAAATTGCAACAATGCTTGCGAAGACGGACCCCATATTGTCAAAGGTGGAAAATGTATGGTACCTCCTACGCCCGGAACTGAAAATTATGAAGAGGTCCTTTTTGGATGTGCATATGTTGACAAAAAAGAAGCACCAAAATCATATAAAAAACAGTCACCCAGTACGGATGTAGCCTACACTATAGCCCCCAAGGCGAAGAAAAAATAATTGCTTTATTATTAGTTGATTGGAGAGTATGACATGCGCAAAGTAATCTTATTTAGCTTGGTTGCAGGTTTGTTGCTTATTTCCCTGGCGATCGGTGGTTGCGGCCCCAAACCCGCTAAATATGCACTCTACCCCTCGGTGGAAAGTCAGGAAAAAATTGTATTTCTCGATAAACGCCTCCGCAACGACCTGCGCATTGAGGATGTTTCGGTGGACAGGTCTCAAACAGGACGACTCTCTGTTACCATTAAGGTGATCAACAAACGCGACAAACCAATAGAATGCCGGGTGAAATATAAATTTACCGGCAAAGGCGGTGCTGCCATCGATGAAACCGGGTGGATGCCTGTTGTCTTTGATCGGCGGGAGGTCACCCAACTGGAGCAAAAAACCCTGAGCTCCAAAGCGGAGGATTTTACGGTTCTCTTGCGCTACGAAAAGAAACTTAAAGGTTTTAAGAAGTAAAAACATTCAATTTGTCGAGGTGGCATTATGCGTACCCCATATATGATATTGGCATTATTATACGTGTCCCTTGGAATACTTGGCTGTGAACCTTCCCAAAATCATCTTGCCCATAAAGTGGTAATCCCCCCCCCCACTCAGTCTGACGATTCCGCCTCCCAGGATACCACCTATGATTACCAGCATAAGATCCAAAAATCAACGCGACCAAAACGATCTTTCGACGGTGATCGAGTCTTAAAAAGAAAAATTGCCGTAGCCCGTTTCAGGGAACTCGGACAACCATTGGCAAGTCCCTTTCGAACTCAGCGCCGCGGTATGGTAAATGTAGAAGAAAACTTGTCCGTGGAGGCCTCTGACGGCAAACTAAAGTTACAACAAAAGGATTCCGCCCAAATAGGTTACCAGATGGAACCCTGCCCTGCTTTTACCGGTTTACTGGTGAATAAGCTCACGGAATCGGGCCGTTTTATCGTAATCGAACGCAAGGAAATCGACAATCTCTTGCTGGAACAGGATTTCACTCTCTCCGGCCGGGCCCTGCCCCCCAACGCTGCTGAGATGGGTAAGGTCTTTGGTGCGGAATATATCATCACTGGGGAAGTTGCTGACGTTGAAGCAACCTCAGGTCAGGATGAGAAAAAACAGACACAAGCTTTCGTAAGAATTTACGATGCAGAAACATCCGAAATTATAGCTTCGGCCGGTATCAAAGCTGATACAGCCCAACAGGCCGTGGCCCAGGCGGCTGAGTCTGTGATTGCCTCTGTTAAAGATAAACCCTGGAGGGTAAAACTAAGCGCCGTGCGTGCTGGCGACATTGTGATTTTGAATGCGGGGCTGGAAGCCGGCATCGATGAATATGACAGGTTTGAAATCATCTCGCTGGGGCCGGAAATTCGCGATCCGGATGAAGGTACCTTTCTGGGTTATGAAAAGTCACACCTGGCCGTGGTGGAGGTTTTTGAAGTACATCCAAAATATGCCAAGGCAAAAATGCTGATAAAGATAGTGCCCGGTCAGTTCAAGACAGGCGACCTGGCCGAATATATCCCCGGTCCTTATGGAGAGGACGCCACTGATTATCTCGAAAGACTTAGGTCCCCCGAGTTCGAAGACGAAAAATAATACCGAGCCAAGTTAATTAATCACCCGGCCCCGACCTTTGCCTTCGGCAATAGCTTTTCCACGTTATTATTCTACGTATAACGGCTAAAACCTATTATTGAGTTTGGCACCTACTACATCCGGTTGCTTACACAAACACCAAGTGTCGGATTCAGGCCGTTTAATCGACTTCTAAAATTCATCAAACGCCTGTACAAAACTTTCCGTAGTAACCGCTTTAATTATTTTATTACATATCTGAGTGGCTGACTTTTTTACCAACAAATCTACCTTCGCATAAGAAAACTGAACCATAGAACTGCCGCCTCTAACACTTTCTCGCCAAAGTTCCTCACCGGTTGGTCCTTCCAGAATCAAATCCATTTCAATCTCACCGCCCATATATTGAAATATACCAAACAATTCTCCCTTGCCGGAGCGGTTTGATTCCTCGGCACCACAAAGGGCCGGGACAAATAATACCAACATGCACCATACGATAACGAACCGTTCCTTCTTGGATGTAAAAGCTTTCTCGTTAATCATTTATATCCTTTCTTGCAATATCTGAAAATTCTAACCTTAATTTACAAAGATACAGACGCCAAACCCTCGCCTATAAAATACCCATACAAAACTACGATATATAAAAGGGCAAATCTGACAAAAGATGATGAGTTTGAGAAGAATGTCAGGCTCGCCTCAGCAATATATACGTATTTTATAAGCAGTTTGCTTGATTTTGTCAAGAAAAAACCAGAAGGATAAGACGGGTAAGGTTAGAACTATCCGCTATTGGAATGGTAGAAATTGGGAGGTTAAACAGGGAAAACATCCATACTCAAGTGGGTAATGCCCATGATAGAAATTACTTGAGCATGCCACCCAGTATAATAAAGTGGTCAGGGATTAGTGGTTGTCGCGATGGATGTCTTCGAGGACGATCTGGTCGAGGAGGGTTTCGATAAAAGAGTCCTCCAGGGATAAGGGGTGCTTCTGGGGGGGGCGGATGTGGTAGGAATTGCCAGGTTGTTTAGGGGCAGTTGGGGCGGGAGGATTTGCAGGCAAAACGGCGGGCATAGCCCGCCCTACGTTCTGGGTGGGCGGTTGTTTAGATAGTATTTGAGTAGCAGGCTTTGGAGCTGGCCCGGGTTGGGCAGTTAGAGTTACATTTTCAGGAGGGCGAGTATCTTTCACCGGTGTGGGGGTGGGAATTGGGGTATTCAAAGTTGAAGTGGGATTTTGGTTTAGCTGGAGGGCAGCTTTTTTTAGGTCCTGGCGGGTAAGTTCGATTTCTCGCTGGATATCTATTTCATTTTGTGAGTCAAGCTGTAGCATAAAGATCATTATAGCAAAAATTAAATAAAAGTAAAGATTGGAGATAAGGAGGGAATCAATACGCAATACGAAATGGAAGATAGTCAGCCCATGTAGCAGGTGCGGTACAGGGTTGGAATTTATTCGACGGTTACGCTTTTGGCGAGGTTGCGGGGTTTATCGACATCGTGGCCGCGGATGACGGCAGCGTGATAAGCCAATAGCTGCAGGGGTATGACGGTGAGCATTGGTAGTAACTCGTCGAGGGTGTCGGGGACGTAAAAGATGTGGTCGGCGTAATTTTTGATCTGCTCGTCACCTTCAGTGGCAACGGCGATAATCTTACCACCGCGGGCCTTGACTTCCTCCATGTTGCCAACGATCTTTTCGTATTGGCTATAGCGGGCGGCGACAAAGACGACGGGCATCTCGGGGGTGATAAGAGCGATGGGGCCGTGTTTCATCTCGGCGGCGGGCAGACCTTCGGCGTGTATATAAGAAATCTCCTTGAGTTTTAAGGCGCCTTCCAAAGCAACGGGGAACTGATAGCCCCGGCCGAGGAAGAGCCAATTTTCACGCCGGGAATATTGCTGGGCGACTTGACGGATATTATCGCTCTGGTCGAGGATGGTTTTGATCTGAGAGGGAATCTCACTTAAGGCCTGGATGTAGTCGTTTAGACGCTGGGGGGACATGTGTCGGCAGCGGGCGATATAAAGGGCCATCATCGTTAAGACCGCTAACTGGCCGGTGAAAGCCTTGGTCGAAGCAACGCCGATCTCGGGGCCTACGTGCAGGTAGATACCGCAGTCGGTTTCGCGGGCGATGGTGCTGCCGACAGAGTTGACGATGCCCAGGCACAAAGCGCCGCGCTGTTTGGCCTCCTGCAGGGCGGCGAGGGTATCGATGGTCTCGCCGGATTGACTGATAACAATATGGACGGTGCCGTCCTCTATAATGGGATTACGATAGCGAAACTCGGAGGCGTAATCAACCTCGGTGGGAATGCCGGCCAACTCTTCAAAGATGTATTCGCCGACCAGGCCGGCGTGCCAGGCGGTGCCGCAGGCGGTGATGTTTATCCGATGGGCGCGGATGAGCTGGCGACTGAGATCGGCGATGCCGCCGAGCTGTATTCTTCCTTCGTTAGTATCGAGCCTACCACTTAAACAGGCTTCCAGGGTTTTGGGCTGCTCGAAAATTTCTTTGGCCATGTAATGATCAAAACCGGCCCGCTCGATTTCATCGAGGGAATATTCAATCTGTTCGATCTTGGCGGCGATAGGAACGTTGTCGATGGTCAGGGTCTGGTAGCCGTCACGAGAGACCACGGCCATTTCATTGTCGCCGAGATAAATGGCCTGGGTAGTATGTTTGACAATGGCGGCAACGTCGGAGGCAACGACAAACTCACCATCACCAACGCCCAGAACGATGGGGCTACCGCGTCGGGCGGTGATTAACACATCGGGTACGTCCTGGCAGATGACGGCGATGCCGTAGGTGCCGACGAGTTCCCTTAATGCTAAACGGACCGCGGTGGTAAGTCGCTCTTTGGGTGAGGCAGTTTCGGCGGAGCCTTCGAACTGGGTTTTGTCATTATAAAAGACACTAATCAGATTGGCGATAACCTCGGAATCGGTTTCACTGCTAAAGGTACAGCCTTTGCTAATCAGCCATTTTTTTAAGGTAGTGTAATTTTCAATGATACCGTTATGGACAATAGCGATGCGGCCGGTGTGGTCCAGGTGGGGGTGGGCATTTTCGGTAGAAGGTTTGCCATGCGTGGCCCAGCGCGTGTGGGCTATACCCAAAGTACCGTTTATCTTTGTGTCGGCAATGAGCTCTTCCAGACCGGAAATCCGTCCTACAGAGCGAACTACCCTGAGTTGGTCATCTGCAGCGACGGCAATACCGGCTGAGTCGTAACCTCTGTATTCCAGCCTTTTCAATCCCTCAATCAGGATCGGCTGGGCCTGTTTGTCCCCCAGATAGCCCACAATACCACACATAGTTCAAGCTCCGATAAGTGATTCAATTTTGATTCAGCTTTATGATTATCCTACGTAATATCGACCAAGCTGTTCATTCAGCCCAGAACAATCTTACAGAAGTTATTGTCCTATTTTATCTTCGGATATGCCGGGGCCTGGTTCTCTACAAATATTGAGTTATTGGGGGCACAGCGTAATGAAAAAATATACAAACAAATAGGTCAAATATAACTAATATTCAGGGCCTAAACTGGCGCATTGAAGTGCATAACTATCTGTCAGCCATAGTAGTTATATAAACGACTTTTACGCTCTAAGATTCCATTAAAGGACCGATAACTTAATTTTTCCTTTTTAATTAAATATGCATGCAAAATATGGTATAATAATCCCTTACACGCAAAGGACAGAGCAGCCGGAATAGGAGAAAACTTTAAATGAAATACCCGGCGTTTATCTCGAAATTAAATCGGCTTTTCCGAGAGCCCATAGTTCTGTTCCCATCCCGTTCTAATGACGCAACTACTTCCAACGGAAGCTGGTTGCCTCGTTTGCTGGCGGCAGGTTTGGGGGGAATGTTGGTTCTGCTACTGGTCCGCTTTACGGCGGTGGAAATGATGCCCGGCAAAGACACCCTGCTGCAGGAATTAATCTTCACTACCAATCAAAGTAATGCAGCAACTAGTATGGGGAATAATCGCTGGAACGATTTTGCTCATCAGCAGGAATCAGATCTGGCTGCCCTGATACAAGACCGCTCGCCCGGCCTGAGTGAATATCTTACCATAAACAGAGCTATGCAACCGTTTCGTATCATTCTTTCCCTGCGCTGTCTGCCGGGGCGAGATGACCTGGTCGAAAGTTTTCACCAACTGATTATGTCTTATACCGAAGGCCGTTATATCCGGGAATTAAGCTGGCATTATCTACACCTGATATCATTGGCCAAACAGAACTCAAATAATGAGCCGGGACAGGTAGTCAATTATAAGAGCCCGCTGGCAATATTACAAACTGAGTATGCCCAGTTGCTAACCAAAAGCATATCTCTTGAAGGTCAACTCAAGTTAGAGTCTATCTCTGCTGAACAGCAGCAAACCTGCAAGGAACAACTTTTGGAAATACAAAAGGCCATGGCAAACAACGCTGAGCGGCAATTAGCTATCCCTATGGAAATCAAGACCATCAGAGAAGCCCAGGCGACACAGAAACTGCCGGAATTTGACCCGCACCTGGAACCGCCCAAGGTGTACTATATTCATCATTGTTTCAGCGGCGGGCAATTCTTTATTATGTACGCAGCCCTGTTTGGCGGGGGTATTGGGGGTTGGCTGATCAGTTTGACCAGGCCCTGGAAGCATATAAGCAGGATAACTTCGAATCACAATACCAACACGGTAAAAGAAATACCTTAAGCAGAACAGGTAACATGCATGTCATTTTTGGAATCTTTTAGATCCAAGATAAAAACTTCGAAAAGGGTGGTTGTTAATAAACCTGCGAAACCGGCCCCTAAAAGCCGTAAAACATCGCCCGCTGAGGTAGCCATCAAAAATATGACGGGGCCAACCTCCAGGCTGATATCTTCGACGCGACTACCCAGGTCTAACAATCCCACTGCCGCCGCCAAAGCCCCGGATTCTATATTACCGATCGGCAATAATCATATTTATAAGGAGCAGGTGGAGATTGTTATACAATTTAAAAATAGATTTGCTTGTCCCATCATTTTGGTAAGTTCTCCGGAATTTGCTTTGGCCTCGCCGCGAGCGGTGGTTAATCTGGCAATTGCTCTTATAAAGACGGCCGGGTTGAACGTTCTTCTCGTGGAAGCCGATTTACAACGTCACGACCTGACTTCAGTTTTTGACTTACCAGCAACCCAAGGTTTCTATCAATGGCGTCGCGGTGAGATATGGGCCTCACAGGTTGTTACCTCTACGGACCTTGCACGTTTGAGTTTTATGCAGGCGGGAAGTCCTTCGGCCGAACAATGTCAACCCAAACTCGATTTGTCCAAAGAATGGCATCGCTGGAGTAACCTGCGCAGGAATTATGAAGTAATCCTTCTCTACAGCCCCGGGGCCTTAACAGCCGAGCCCCAAAGTCCTGAGCAGATAGCCACCGCCGGCCTTTTGGATCTGGCTGAAGGTATGTTTGTTCTAAACCGATCGGCAAATGCAACGCAGGTGCCAGCAATTGAGATCACTAAAGACCGGGCTGCGTCTGTTCAGGTAAACGAAATTTTGCAAGGGCGTCGCGTCAAGTTTCTGGGCTACCTGCCGGTTATAACCCAAAGCTGAAGCTAAAAGTAAGTTCTCCGTTTGCAAATCGCAAACCTTGAGCCAGGCGGCAAGGTTAAATTACACATACCAAGCCCACCCGGACAACATAACCCCTTCTTACACAAACAGTTACCTCTGCGCACCAAACCTCTCAATAGTTCGTGTTTTTGTAATATTTAATATGGAAAGAGCTCTATCCGTAGAGCTATTGCAGGGATTGTTACTTGACATAAAAGGGCGAAAAATGTATCATAGGTAGTTTACGGATTGTAATGTTCCAGCAAAGCAAAGAATGGCTGATAAAGAGAATTAACTATTTCCGGGAGAAAACAAAGTGGAAGACAACAACTTTCCAACCATTATCGGTACCGATGCCAAATTTAAGGGTGAACTTAGTTTTGAGAAAGGTGTCAAAATTTTAGGCGGCTTCGAGGGTCGCATCAGCACCAAGGGTCAACTAGTTGTGGCTTCCGAGGGAAAAATACAGGCCGACATCGAGGCCGGTACGATTACCGTCGAAGGAGAAATCAACGGCAACGTGGCCGCCTCGGAACTGATCGAATTGAAAAACACAGCCCGTCTGCAGGGAGATATTCGCTGTGAACGTTTGATCGTAGTTGACGGTGCCAACTTTGTAGGCCATTGTAATGTCGGTAACGCTGCTGCCAGTAAAGAAGCTTCTTTCAAGCCAGTGCCCTCCCCGGTTGCAAAACCCGCCGGACCGCGACCGGTTTCACCCAGTCCCGCGCCCACCCAACAACCCAGTCCCACTGGAACCCCCATACCCGTGGAACGGAAAAAGCTTGATTTATAATCTTCAGGAACCGGCTACCCGATAGAGATTTTATGCAGCAGAAAAAAATCTATTGCCCCTATTGTGGTAAAAAGTTTTCCGTTAGCGTCCGCACCTTAAGCATCGGCTGCCCCAGCTGCTATAAGCATATTAGCGTTGAGGATTTCACCATCTCCAGTAACTGCTCACGAAACCTTATTGAAACATGTGGTTCGGTTTTTGTCACCCCTACGGGAAGCTTACAGGGTAACTTGCGGGTTCATGATTTGCAGGTCGAGGGCAAAATACAGGGAGACGTCAGGGCTGAAGGAAAAATCACTCTTGCTTCCAGTGCCGATCTGCACGGAGATATTACCGCCGGCAGTTTGGAAGTCAGCGGCGGCGCCCGGCTGAAAGGTTTCTGCCGGATTGTGCCGGCGGCCCCCGTGAGCGAGAAACCTTCCGAGGATGAAATCGGTACGGAATAAGATATTTGTTTATTGCTTCCCCGGCAAGGTAGCTATAGAATAACAGTTTACAATTTTACGGCCTAGTCGTCAGGAGATTAAATGAAGAATTATCGAGCACTACCTTTTCTGCTGGTATTGATCTCATTAGGCTGTCTTTATAGTTGTAAGGCTCCGCAAAGGCTGGCCTGGAAGTTAATACCCCAGGAAACGTACACTGTCAATGTGCATCTCGTCAGCGATCTGGCGATGATGTTTGCCGGTGTCGATCATAAGGACACGCGAATGGTGCTTGATTGCCACGTCAAGCAGCTTGATGAACAGCAACGCGCCGAGGTGGAAGTTACAATCGCCTCGCTGAAGGCCGGGTTCAGCACTCTGGGTAGAAAGTTTTCCTTTAACAGTGACAATGATCCCGGCTTTAAAACTCCCGCCAAAGGTAAGGCCGGCCAAGAACAGACGTTTATCAATGCCTTTACCGGCTTGAAAGGTCAAAAGTACACCGTACTGGTCGATCCGGAGCAACACGAAATCAAACTGCTCAAGATGGATGATCTTATAAATAAGGCTGCCTATGCCGGCTCAGGCGGAAGTATGCTCGGCGGTGACCAGGTAACTCAACTGCTGGCGGCCGGCAACCTGCAGGAATATGTTACCGGTGGTTTATTCACCGGTATGGGTACGGCCCCGGTGAAACTAAACCAACAATGGTCCCAAAGCTCCTCGATTATCGTTCCTTACGCCCCGGTCACCCCTGCCCTTAACACCTATACAATTTCCAAAATTGAAACCCTGCCCGCCAAAGTTGGGCAGAAAAATGAAGAAGTGGTTCACATTACCTACAAGGTAACCGGTGCCGAAGCATCAGCCCATGCCGACCAGAACAAAAACACAAAAAACAAGTCACATTCGAAAAAAAGTTTCTCCGTTGAATCCATCGAGGGTGAAGGGGAAATTACCTTTTCTCTCAGCGCCGGCCATCTGATCAGCCTCAAGGAAAAAACCAAGGTGTTTGTAAAAAGCAAATTTAGCCGGCGGCCAAGTGGCAATAAAAAACGTAAGCCTCCCAAAATCTTTTACACCGTTCAAAAAAACATAGAATATGTCGAAAAATAGTAGTATGTTCAGATAAAATTATCACGTTAAGTCAGTAAAAAAATTAAAGGAGTCAAATAAAATGAAAAACTGGTACAAAGTGATGTCGTTTTCATTGGTTTTGATGTCGGCGTTTTTTGTTGGTTGCACAAGTACGCCGCCTGAAAAAGCTCCCGCCCCCAAGGACAAGGGGCCCAAAGCAGTGCCCACTGATTTGCGCTGTCGTTTTAAGGCAGGTCAGGTGGAAAGGGTTCGTTATACCAGCACAAAGATGAATAAGGTATGGGTGGAAATGCCCAATAAAGAACCTTCCCAGACCGGCATGAACGAAACCAATAAGGAAATAGTGCTGCGTACGGAAGTACTTAAGGTCGATAGTGACGGTTCGGCCCTGGTAAATGTGACCATTGAACAGGTTCGCCTTGACACTATGTCAGACGTTAATAAGAAAAAACGTAAAAGTGAATATTATAGTGGCAATAAAAAAACCACCACTTCGACCAACTGGTCGGGCGAGCCTAAATTGGCCGGCGCTAGCTACAAAATCAAAATCAATCCCGACACCTCGGTCCAAAAGATTATGGGGTTGGCTGATTTAATGAAGAAATTAAAGATAAAGGAAGAAGACAACAAAGTCGTTAACATCCTTATAACCGAGCAGGCCATCAAGCAGTATCATGAACGGGATTTTGTCCGTTTCAGCCCCGCTGAGGTTACCGGGGCAAGCAAAAACAAAACTGCTCTACCTAAACAATATGAAAAAGACGTTCCCATACCTGACGATATGATCAAGGCCAAGGCCCTGAAGAAAAAATATACCGTCGGGGCGGTGGAAAGTAAAGACGCTCAGAAGATGGTTACAATTAAAGCTACGGGCGAACCTCTGCATGTCCTGCCGGAAGGTATGGAAGAACCCACCAACCCCCAGGACATGGGTAAAAACCTGATCAAGCAGATGAGTAATATACACGAACTGAAGATTAACGATGTGGGCCAATTCGATCTGACCACCGGTACAGTTAAATCCGAAAAAGAAAATCTAAAATGTACCCTTATTATTCTGGATAAGGACATCGCCCCGGCCAAGAATCAGAAGCAAAAAGACTCCGGTGGCGCCATGTTTACTGAAATTACAATGAATTCGGATTTCGAAGTGCTCAAATAAGCGGCACAGCAGTTAAGACGAAAAACTGCGATTACAAATTTTAAGCCCTCTTGCTTATCCATATGGCAGGAGGGCTTTTTTTACAAGAGTTGGCTTGCTCTTCGATATTTCTACTCTTCGTGGAGAAAATAATCGGAAATAACACCCATGAATCGATTATACTTGATAGCATAGTGAGTCAGTCCCTGCCCAGCGAAGCGGGCGGAAATACTTTTATCTTCCTGGGGCAGCGTTTCCGAGATTTGCCTCCATTGGGACTGCTCCATCTGCAGTAAATCTTCCACCTTCTGGCGATAAAACTTAGCCACCGATAAATCGCTATACGCATTTACAAACCAGGGCATAATTCGGCCGACCTTTTGCAAAAATAAATCCTGTTCAGGGCCGAACTGCAGGCAGGATTGGTCGGTAAAGTTTTGTAATGTACGCATCTTTTCGTGATCAATATAGCCCCCCTTTTCGGCTATCTCATGGGCCTGGGTTCCGGGATAGGGATAAAAATAGGTCCAGCGGAAACGGCCCGGCCGCGCCCGGGCTAACAGGCGAATTGTATCTATAACATCTTCCTGCGACTCGTGCGGAAAACCAATAATGATAAACACCGAGCTGTGCATACCAGAGTCATTTACGAGCTGGATGGACTCTACAATCTTTTCATTGCTCATGTGACGGTTCAAGATTGATTTGCGGATCTTTTCGCTGCCGGACTCCACGCCAAACTTGACCACCCGACACCCGGCCTCGGCCAGGGCCTGGGCGCATGACTGATCGAAAAAATTAACGTGGGCATTGACGACAAAGGGAATAGAACATACCTTACGATAAGCCAGGCAAAACTCCTGGATATAGTCGTTATCGAAAGTGAATAAATCATCGTCAAAAATAAACATTTTTATGTTTTGATAATTTTCCAGCAGATATTGGATTTCCTCTATCATCCTCTGCACCGGAAAACGGCGAATATAATTAAGCCCCGAAAAACTACATTGTAAATCCTCTCGATAGGTGGCAACCATCTTGTGATTGAAGCAGTAGGTACAGGAAAAGGGGCAGCCGCGTGAGGCCATCAGGCCCACCCAGCCGTCCTTGGCATCGATAAGCTTTTGAAAATCCATGATCCGGTAGTCCTTGAAGGGCAACCGTTCCAGATCGGGCAAGGGCCGGACAGGATTCCAATAAATTTGACCGTTGCGCAGGTAACCCATATTGCGTACCTCTTCTACAGCTTCCCCGCGCTGGAGCTTATCAACAAACTCCAAAAACGCATCCTCACATTCGCCCTTAAAAACATAATCGAATAAGCCTGTTTCGAGGATTTCCTGACCGCATACTAAAGAGTGTACACCACCGCAAACCAGCGGCCCTGTAAATTGTGTCCGCACCCACTGAGCCAGTTGTTTGGTATATTCCCACTGGTTGGTCACCACGGAAAAGGCCAAGACGTCCGGGGACTCCTCTTGGATTCGGGCCAGGAATTCTTCCCGGCTGGGCAGCGGTGCCAAGTCTTCACATAACTGCCAGAATACAACCTGATGGCCAGCCTGCTTCAATACCCCCGCCATATGGGCTACGCCATAATTGAATCCAACCTGGGAACCGGAATTAGGATAGATAAAAAATATTTTCATAATACTTTTAACAGTAAATTCGAAGTCGGCAGCCTGGGCCGAGTTTCAATTTACAGGTGGTGTTTTCCGCTTTTGAGTAGCGGTTTCCTGATTGTCTATAACCAACGGAGTTTTAGACGTTCGAGTGTGATTGGTAATACGCTGGGCCCTGATACGGCCCACTACCGCCTCGGTGTCCATTAAGCGGGGCTCAGTAAGAGGATGAGCGTGGATAATACGGCAGGAATTTTTACCACAGGCACTCCAGCGTCGGATGAAATAGGGATTGTTGGTCCCGGCAAAAATAGTAACCGTGGGAATCTCCAGGGCGGCGGCGATGTGCTGGCAGGCAGAATCATAACCGACAAACTCATCCGAGGCTGCGATCATTCCCGCCATCTCACCTATCCCGCTCTGAAGGGCCAATACACCAGCGCCAAATGTCGGAGGTTGCCCCTGGGCAAAGTGCATTTCCTTTACCAAGCATCCCTGGGCGGCAAATTCCTGGAGAATACTCTGCGTGTTAGCCTGTTCCTCGGAGCCAAAGCCCTTATCCAGTACCAGTACGGTATCTGGTTCCTGAAAAAGGTCTTTTAAGAGTTTTTTCTCAAACTCAAGCCCCAGGCGTTTACGTTGATTGCCCCCGACGCCAAGGTTTACGGTAACAATCTTTTGGCAGCCCTGCCGGCGTAAAGCATCGGCGAGTTTTTGTGCCCTGTTTACCAGGACCGAGGGTATCCAGACCCGGGGATAATAAAACTGATCGCAATCGAATACTTCGTTCATCCATTCGTTGGCCAGTTCAGCCATTGAAACTTGTTTGCCTGAATGGGAATCTCGGTGGCTGTTAAAGAATAAATATTGTTCGTCTGCAATCAGAGGCAGCATGCCCAACTGAGAAATACGCGAATCCGGATCCACCACCAGAACCTGTTCGAGTGGCAGCGATTGAGTTTCTTCGGCCAAAACCTCCAAAACCTCCGCCCAGCGGGAAAAACGATCCAGTAATCCGCCGCGGCGCTGGTAGTGCATGCGGCTAATACGAATTCTCGGATTGCCACCGAAGATTTCCTGTAGTTTTTCGTTACCCAGTATTACAATTTCGGCATCTGGGAACGAATTCAGCAAATGTTGTACTATTACGCTTACCAAGGCCACATCCGCACCGATAGTTACCCGCGAGAGAATGAAAATCTTCGATAGTTTTTCTGCCCGCGAAAAACGATAGTCTTTTCTATGGGTAATATGAACCCGCTGGGACAAATCATCAGCCGACTTAATACCGAAATCATTCAAACGCTGATCCAATTGCTGCGCCTGGGACAGATGACGGCAGTACGTGAGTACCTGGGCCATAACCCGGCTGTAGGTTTCCAGTTGAAAGTCCTCGTAATCATCGCATAATTCTTCCACGATAATTCCAAACAATGCCCCTGAGGCAACTGCGTTCAACTGAGGCTCGGAAAATGCGGTTGCCATCTCGCACAAAATCTGTACAGAGTCGCCATCATAGTAGCCATCCTGATAATATCTATCCACGAAGGAAAACCCAATCTGCCGGGCAAGCTGAGCCAACTCGCTTGGATCCGGGTTGCCTTTCTGCAAAAAAAGCCATTTATCTCGATAATAGGAGCTTGTCATCCGCTGCATGATCCTTTAACAGTTTTTCTGCCGCCTCAAAAACCATCCGGGGCGTAATCTGTCTCATACATTTGTGGTCCGTGGGACATGTCTTTTGGTGACAGTTCGAACAGTTTAATTCCAGGCGCAAAACTACAGTCTTGTCCAGATTCGATTCCGTATAGCGCGGATCCGTGGGCCCCATGATTACCACCACCGGCAAATCAAAGGCCACCGCGTAGTGACGGGGACCGGTGTCGTTGGTAATCAGAAGCTGACAACGCCGGACAATCGGTTTTAGTAATTCCAGATCTATTGCGTCCGGGGCGGTATCGATAATTTGGGCCCGACTTAATTTTATGATATCCCGGGCGATGCGTTCCTCCCCGGGGCCGGCTAAGAGCAGAACCTTGCTCTTTAATTCGTCTTCCACCATCTCAGCCAACTCGGCAAAATATTCCGCAGGCCAACATTTGGAGGAACCGAAACTGGCACCTACATTCAGGCCCACCAGCTTATCTTCGGGCCGAATCCCGTAATTGTCCAGAAGTTGCCCGGCCTTTGTTTGTAATTCGCTGCCGACGTAAAGCCTCGGCCGGGGTTCTTGGGGTAAAGTAAGTCCCAGGTGACGGCATATTTCCAGGTAATATTTCTGCATGGGCAGGGGTTTGATCTTGCCATTTTGGCGGATGGGCTTGGGACCACCGCTTAAAAACGGTCCGCGCAGATTCCGTCGATATCCGTAAATTGCTTTCACCCCCGCCCACCGGACCGGCAGTAAAGAACGGACGGAATTAGGTAGAATCAAAGCCAAATCCGGTTGCAATTCCCGGATGCTTTTGACCATCCGTTTAAATCCCCGCCAACTTTTATCTTCACAATCGATAAACTGCTCAAACCAGGGGCCGTCCCGTAATATGCCCTGGGCGTTACGCCGGGCGATAGCCACCAGCCGGGCCTGGGGAAAATTTTCCCGCAGACAATCAAACACCGGTATAGCCATCACCAGATCGCCAACCCAGTTCGGACAACGCACCAAGATAGTATTTACTTGCCGGAGAGATTCTATCATAACAAAAATGTACCCCCCTTAATTAACACTTCCTCCAGGCCCTAATTTTTAGGAATTTCGCCCCTTCGTCAAGAATAATCCCCTGCCGGGCCTGGTTTGACGCCCCATAGCCGCGGCATTCAATATCCCGATTCGCCGGGGGTAACCTTGCCTTTGAAGACGCGATAGACAAAGACGGTATAGCCAATAACGATCGGCATTCCAATAAGGGCGATAATCAACATTACCTTTAAGGTTTTTGCGGTCGAGGAGCTGTTATAGATGTCCAGACTGTTGGTCGGAACAGACTGGGCCGGCACCATCATTGGGTATAGACTCAGACCCGTCAACGCCACCAAACAAAGTATCAGCAAAGACGAAAATAGGAATAACCGCCCGGGCTTGTTTTGCTGGTTGGTCAGCGGAATATAAATAAGGCTGATCAGCAGTAAAATCAGTGTCGTCCAGAATAAGGGACTTTGCATAAGACCATCGAAAAGATAGGCGGCACTGAAAATCGTCGCCAGCGTAGCTGCAAAATATAAAATAATCACAGCGCACCATGCGCCGGTAACCCAGGATTGCAACCGTCGGTTCTGGGGACCCTCGGTCTTGAGCCGCAGCCAGGCAGCGCCCTGCAAAATAAAAAGCGACAGACTCAGCAATCCTATCAGCAGGGCATAAGGATTAAGCAGTCCCAGGAACGAGCCGGTAAATATATGCTTATCGTCCAGAGGCAGACCCCGCAAAATATTTCCCACCGCCACACCATACAGCAGAGACGGTACCAGACTCGCTACGCCAAAGATCCAATCCCATAATCTCTGCCAAGCGGGTGACTCGACCTTACCGCCAAACTCCAGCGCAGCGGCCCGGAAAATCAGGGCCAACAACAACAGCATAAAGGCCAGGTAAAAAGAACTGAAGACCGTGGCATAGACTACCGGAAAGGCGGCAAACAACGCCCCGCCCCCGGTAAGCAGCCAAACCTCATTGCCGTCCCAGACAGGACCGATGGCCCGGATGTTCATGAGCCGTTCGTTGCGGTCGCGGGTAAACAAATGCAGCACTCCCACGCCCAGATCAAAGCCGTCCAGAACCCCATATCCTCCAATCAATACAAAAAACAGGAGAAACCAGATGGTGTTCAGATCCATTAGATATTTCCTTCCACAACAAGTGTCGGCTCGGGTCCCTTTTTAACAATTCTAATCAACAACCATAGATACAAACAAAGCAGGATAATATAAATCGTAATAAACATGATAAGCGAAAACAGTACGCTCTCGGCCGGCACTACTGGTGAAAAGGCCTGGCTGGTTCTTAATACATGATATACTATCCAGGGCTGACGGCCGACTTCGGCTGTTACCCAGCCAAACTGCATCGCCGCCAGGGGCAGAGGAATGCAGAAGATTAAAAGCTTCAGGTATTTTGGGCTCTGATATAAATTTCTACGGAATAGTTTGATAACTCCCCAGAATGTCACCAGGATAAAAAATGTTCCCAGCGCAACCATATTATGAAATGAAACAAACGTCAGCCATAGCGGCGGTCTATCTTCCTTCGGAAATTCCTCAAGCCCTTTAACCGGAGCATCCATATCACCATAAGCCAGCCAGCTTAAAAGACCGGGAATTTCAATTTTTTCATGAACTTCGTCTGATTCCGGATGCACCAATCCAAATACTGTCAATGGTGCCCGCGTCTGAGTGGTTTGGAGACCTTCGATTGAGGCGAATTTTTCGGGCTGATCCCGGGCCACCTGTTGGGCATGATCGTGGCCGGTGGGAAAGGCTACCAGGACCGCGCTTAAAAATCCCACGATGATAGCAATCTTCAAGGCTCCACGGGCCATTGCTTCCTGATAATTTTTGCGCAGCCGATAGGAGGCAATCCCGGCCACAAAGAACGCCCCACACACCAGACAACCGGCCATAGTATGAAAAAATCTATACCACATAGACGGATTGAAAACGGCCTGGGTAAAACTAGTTAATTCCGCCCGGTGCATATGTTCGTTGATCGTGAATCCTGCCGGCGTCTGCATCCAGGAGCCCGCCACTAAAATCCAGAACGCCGAGATCGTCGCCCCCACCGCCACCATCAGGCAGCTAAAGAAATGCACCCCCGGCGAAACTTTTTTGCTGCCATACAGATACAGGCCCAGAAAGACCGATTCCAGAAAAAACGCAAATATAACTTCCGCCGCCAAGGGCGCCCCGAAAATATCACCCACGAACTTGGAATATTCCGACCAGTTCGTCCCGAACTGAAATTCCATCACCAAACCGGTAGCTACCCCCATCACAAACGTCAGCCCCAGCAGCTTCCCGAAAAACCGAGCCATCCGCACATAGGTTTCGTCTTTGAGACGCCAGGCACGCCACTCCATCCCCACCAGCAGCCACGCCAGACCAATTGAGATCGGTGGGAAAAGAAAATGAAAACCAACCGTCACGGCAAACTGGATGCGCGATAAGAGTAAGGTGTTCATGATAGATACCTTTCCGGCTGGGTGAGGAAATCGGTAAGGGGGATTTCTATCTGGGAGCCCTGGTTCATATTTTTCAGGGTAATCCGCTCCTGTTCGAGGGTTTCTTCACCAACGATAAGCGCGAAACGCGCCTTAAGCGTCGAGGCCTGCTTGAGTTGTTTGCCCAGCCCGACACGGCGATAGTCAAAAACGGCAGTTATACCTTTTGAGCGTAAGGCGTTAACGATCTGGAGTAACTTTGCCTCGGATTCTGAGTTCGGGGCGGCTTCTATTACAAAAACATCAATCCCACTTTGAATTTGGGGAATTATATTTTTTTCCTGCAGCAGAATTTCCAAAACCACGTCCCCCATCCCGAACCCGGTCGCAGCGACTTGTTGACCACCCATCCCGGCCAATAGATTATCGTAGCGCCCCCCACCACCTACAGCCCTGAGTTGAGCGTTTCGATCAAAGATTTCAAATACGATGCCGGTATAGTACGCCAACCCCCGTACAATATTTATGTCGAAGGTGCAATACTCACCCACACCCATATTATCCAACAGGCTAAAAACTCTTTCTAAGGGTTCAACACTATCCCGCACCGAATCGGGGGCAAAGGCCATCAGCTCATCAATAGTCGCGATACCTGCAATCTGCATGAGTTTTTCTCTAAGCTGAGTATCTGGTATCTGCTCTTCGGCCAGGGCGGTAAAGGTATCTTCCGGAAGTTTGGGGCGTTTATCCAAAAGGGTATAAACAGTGGCAAGCTGATCCTCGGCGAAGCCCTGGGATTTTAATAATTCGGCCAACATCGACCGGCTGGAAATCTTGACCACAATATCACCGGACGTAAGTCCCACACTGCGCAGATAATCAACGGCCGTATAAATACAATCGGCGTCGGCATACTCCGAGTCGGAGCCGATGATATCGATGTTCCATTGGAAGAACTCACGGAGACGGCCCTTTTGAGGGCGTTCGGCCCGGCAGAGACGGGAAATAGAAAACCACTTTATAGGCCTTGCCAGAGAATTTATCTTCTGGTTTACCATCCGGGCCAGGGCGGGTGTTGTCTCGGGCCGGATGGCCAGGTCCCGGCCGCCCCGGTCGGTCAGGGAAAAAAGTTGACCGGCAATTTCCTCACCGCTTTTTTGTGTGTAGAGCTGCAGGTACTCAAAGATGGGACTGTCGTACTCAACGAAACCATTACGCCGGGAAACACTGCGCCAACCGTCGAATATCCAGTTGCGCACGTTCATCTGTTCGGGATAGAAGTCGCGCGTTCCTTTTACAGGTGGAACTTTAGCCATTTATTACCCTTCATGTCACTTAGTAGCTTTAATATGCTAGGCCTTTCCGATTTTCCGGAGATATTCGTCCAGGTCCTCGATCGAGGAAAAATACAGTTCATAGCCGTAATCGCCGCTGTGATAGTCGCAGTTTTCATCCTGGTAGCCGCGGCAGATACGGGGTCGCTGTTCATAGATGTCGCAGCGGTTATCACGATCGAGGTATTTGCAGCGGCTGGCAACATTAATATACCAGTCGCCGTCCTCGACGAAGATCGTGATACCCTCGTGGGCTAAATACCAACGGACATCGTCATAATCGGCCTTGGTTTCGGGTGTCTCGATGGGCAGAGCCAGGTATCGGCAGCACAGCCCGGCACATTTTTCACATAATATCTCGCTCAAATGTTACTCCTCCGCGAAATCCGCTTGTCTAGGAAATTGTCTATTTGAAGTACAGTCGAATATGCCGTCAGTCGCTCCAGGCAAGACATATTCACCGTATCTATACTTATATACAAATCATTAGCATTATAGGGATTTTAGGCCCGTCGCGTCAATAACCGATTAGAAGTTTCCCCACAGCAGCATTGACAGAGAAGGCCCAGCAGGCTAATATAATGCTTTTATACACATTAGTGCAGGCAAAACGAACAAAGGCAGATAAGATGAAGATATCCCTGGAATGGCTGAAGGTATACGTTGAATATAACGATTCCGTGGAGAGATTGGAGGAAATCCTCACAAATATTGGTTTTCCGGTAGAGCAAATCAAACAGGTCGGTGACGACTGGATGCTAGACGTGGAGATCACCAGTAATAGGCCGGACTGCCTGGGGCACATCGGGCTGGCCCGGGAAGTGGCCGCCGCTACCGGTGCGCCTTTCCATTTGCCGCAGGTTTCCTTTCCGGAACAGGGACCTGGAGTTGAAACCCGGACCTCCGTGACAAATGAAGCTCCGCAACTCTGCCGCCGTTACACAGCCCGGCTAATCGATAATATCAAGATGGGCCCCAGCCCTGACTGGATGCGCAGGCGTCTGGAAACCATCGGGCTGCGCAGTATCAGCAACGTCGTGGATATCACTAATTATGTCCTGATGGAAGCGGCCCAGCCGCTGCACTCCTTCGATTATGCCCACCTGCAGGAAGGAAAAATCGTCGTACGAACCGCCAGATCGGGTGAAACAATAGAGACGATAGATCATACTCAGTTCGAACTGTCGGCGGACATGCTCGTTATCGCGGACGCTCAAAAAGCGGTGGCCCTGGCCGGCGTGATGGGCGGCCTGGCCAGCGAAGTATCCGACAACACCAAAACCGTGCTCCTGGAAAGTGCCCACTTTGATCCTTTGAGTATTAGAAAAACATCACGCACCCTGAGCCAGGCGAGTGAATCATCGTTTCGGTTTGAACGCAACGTCGATATAGAAATGGTGGAGTGGGCTTCACGTCGGGCGGCGGCGCTGCTGGTCGAGTTAGCCGGTGGAGAAGTTGCGCCTGGTGTTATCGATGTCTGGCCCGGTCAAAATGAATCAGCGGCACCCAATGAGGTACGCATGCGCCTCTCTCGTCTGCATAGTCTGGTGGGAATCGAATTCAAGCGAGAAGATGTGCTGGGACTGTTTGAAAGACTGCAACTTAAACCGCGCGTTGACGGTGATGACATCATAACTTGTACGATACCATCATGGCGGGGAGATCTGATCAGGGAAGTTGATTTGATCGAAGAAGTAATTCGAATTGTCGGCTATGATCAGGTACCCACCGAGTCAAAGATACACATTACGGTAACAAACACAGATGCCTATCAGCGCACGCTGGGCAAGGTAAATTCCACCTTGATCGGCTGTGGCTTTTTCGAAGCTATCAATGTCAGTTTTATCGAGGACAAGTATTGGCAGCCTTTTGTTGAGAATGGTTTTGAACCGGTGCGCGTGCGGGACATCACTCGCCGTAGCAACAATGCCCTGCGACCTAGCTTACTGCCCTCACTTTTGGAAACTACCAAGCGTAATCAGGACGCCGGCAACGACCGCTGTGATTTATACGAGGTGGCCGCTGTTTATCTGCCCAGCACCGACGCAAAACAATCCCCCGAGCCGACCAAACTGGCGCTAGTCACCATGGGGGATTTTCGCGAGTTGCGGGGTGTGCTCGAAGCGGTCATAGAGCGTTTAAGCCCTGAGGTAAAATTATCCTGCCGCCCGGGGGCGATCCCCTGGACCCGCCGGGCCGAAGGGGTGGAACTCCTTATAAATGAGCAGGTTATCGGTCAGGCTGGCCGGGCCAGCGAAGAAATCACAAAAATCTTCGACCTCAATCAAACCCTCTCTCTGGCGGAATTGGACTATTACTATCTGGTTGAGCTGGAGGGAAAGCCCCGGCAATTACAGCCGATAATTCGTTTCCCCGGAATCACCCGGGACCTTTCACTTCTGCTGGATGATTCGGTCAGTTGGGCCCAGATAGAACAAACTATCCTGTCGCTGGGCTTCGAGGACCTGCGTGAGTTGAACTTCGTGGGTATTTATCGGGGCCAGGGGATTCCGACCGGTAAAAAGAGTTTGACGCTTTCGATGATTTTCCGGCGCACCCAAGAAACTCTCCGTCACGAACAGGCGGACGAGTATCAGGAAAAAATTGTTGGTGCGTTACAGGAAAAGTTCCAGGCTGAACTGCGCGGTTGAGATAACAACCAGAAACATTATTTTACCGATACGGACATTGTTTTGTCAAGGGTTTTTTTCGTTTTTTCCCCGTCACTTCCGACCGATATTACTAAAGTAAAAGTTTCTTGCTTTCCGATATGGAATATGGTATAAGGTATGTACACATTGCAATATGGCCTCTGCCATGTTCGTTGCGATTGGTGATTTTTGAAGAACCGATACCCATAACTTGGGAAGCCAGATCTTAATTGCCGGATAAGCCTGCCAGCCAGGATCTCTGGGAATAAGCAACGGTTGCCCACTTTGCCATCATGGGTTCTTTCAAAGGGCCGTCTGACGGCATTACGGTGGAGGCTTTAACTACAACAAGGTTTGTCTCTCAGGACAGACCTTTTTTTTCATCACCCGCTAAGGAAAATAATTCTTGAAGCCACCTGTTTCCAACAAAAATTCTGCCCCTCATGCTTCTGCTAAGGATGCACCTTATCATCCTCTGCGCCCCGACCAAATCGAGAAGCTCTGCCAACAGGGATGCACTGCCCAGGATTGGGCCGACATACTGGTAACAGATGGTTTCCAACCAGAGCGCGTTTGGTCCACCCACTTTTCCGCTGCGGTCCGGATTGGAGCCCTCGACAAACAGATTAGTTTTTTTGGAGGAATTCAGGAACCGGCCGGCATCCATCACGCCAAAATCCACAATTGCGTGATCGGCGACAATGTCTATATCAGCAATATCGAAAACTATATTGCCAATTATATTATCGAGGACGAAGCGGTCATTCGGCATACCAGTCTCTTGGCGGTCGAAGGAGAAACTTCCTTTGGCAACGGTACCTGCGCCCGGGTCATAAACGAAGCTGGTGGCCGGGAAGTGCCCATCTATGACCATCTTACCGCCCAGATTGCGTATTTGCTGGCCCTGTACCGGGACCGAACCCTTACCATCCAGGCATTGCAGCAAATGATCGAGCAATATGTCCAATCGGTGACCTCGAATATGGGCCTGATCGCCAAGGGAGCCCGTTTGATCGACTGCTGGACAATCAAGAATGTCAAAGTGGGGCCCGCGGCGGTGATCGAGGGGGCCAATCGCCTGGAAAACGGCACCATAAACAGTACTCCGGCGGACCCGGCCCGGATCGGTACAGGTGTCATCGCCCAGGATTTTATAGTATCGGAAGGTGCCCAGATCAACGACAATACCATTATCGAAAATTGTTTTGTCGGTCAGAGCACTCATCTGGGCCGTCAGTACTCGGCGGACAATTCTATTTTCTTTGCCAACTGCGCCGGCTATCACGGTGAGGCCTGTTCGATATTTGCCGGTCCCTTTACCGTAACGTATCATAAATCAACGCTTTTAATCGCGGGACTGTATTCATTCCTTAATGCCGGCAGCGGTTCCAATCAGAGCAACCACATGTACAAACTCGGACCCGTTCACCAAGGGCTAATTGAACGAGGGTCCAAGACCACCAGCGATTCCTATCTGCTCTGGCCGGCCCGCATTGGTCCTTTTACCCTGGTAATGGGCCGCCACTATGGCAACTGTGATACCAGCGATCTGCCCTATTCTTATCTAATAGAATCGGAAGATGAAAGCGTCCTGATTCCCGGAGTAAACCTGCGCAGTGTGGGCACGGTACGCGACGCCCGCAAGTGGCCCCAGCGTGATATGCGCAAAACAAACGACAAACTCGACTTGATTACTCTGAATCATCTGACCCCTTACACCGTACAGAAGATGATCAACGGTGAAACACTACTTAAAAAATTGCGGCAGCGTTCCGGCGATAATACCAAATTTTATTATTTCAACAGTGTAAAAATTAAGAGGTCCTCTCTGGAAAACGGTATCAAGTATTATCAGTTGGGAACTAAAAGATATTTAGGTAACTGTCTGATCCAGCGACTGCGTACTCTGGAGACAATTAACCTCCAGAGCATACGATCCGCTCTGGCCGGGGAAACAACCACGGGCACAGGCGCCTGGCTGGACCTGGCCGGACTGATTACCCCCCAGGAATTGATCGAGCAGCTACTCGAACAGATTGACTCCGGCAAAATAGAAAATCTCGAGCAGCTGCGCAGTCAATTCCAGGAGTTCTATGATAATTTTCTCAATTATGAATGGGCCTGGGTGCGAGAAGTATTTAAGAACTATCTGCAGGTGGACTTGTCCGAAATCACCCCGGCTGAGCTTATCCAGCAGGTGAAAAACTGGATCAAGGTGGTGGAAGAACTGGACCGCTTGCGCTGTCGAGACGCCCACAAGGAATTCGACCTGTCCAGCCGGATCGGATACGGTCTGGACGGTAATGATCAGATCCGGGACCGCGATTTTGAATCGGTCATGGGCAGAGCCGAAGACAATGACTTTATTCTGGATCTGAAACAGCGCCTTACCCGCAAACAGACAACCGCAAAGGAGCTTATCCAACGCCTGGAAGAGCTGACTTGAGATGCTTGACAAAAGCAAGAGAATAAGGTAAAAAATATTTAGTTTTACCTGTATATATGAGGAGATATCCGGTGTATAAATTCAAACCTAAGAGTACGTTAGGATTATTAATATTCCTGATATTGTTGCCATGCATCGCAGGCTGCGGCGGCAAAAAACCACTACCCCTGGAGGAAACTTTCAGCCGTATCGAGGTAGGCCGCAGCAACGCTACCGACGTACTAAATTTACTACCGGAAAAGGGAATCCTCCATACCGAAAGCAGTGTATCAATCTATAACAAAAAAGGGTTCAGTGGGGAAGTAGGTATCATCACCTTTAATCAGAAATACCCCGTGGTGGAGCGCGTGGTTTACATTCAAAAACGCAGCCGACTGGTTTCCGAAAAGATATACCTGTTTGTCCAACTGGCCGTGCCGACCGAACTGCTGGAACAACCCTACGAAACTGATATGCGTAAGCATGCGGCCATCCTGCGTTACACTCAGGACGCCCTTATCAATGATTCCCGACCGTTCCTGGAAGACCAGAAGACCGAGTCTCTGATCGGTCTGGCCAGGACGGCTTTGGGGGTTGGAATCCTGGAGCTTGATAAGCGGCCGCGCGAGGCCTATGCCCTTACCCAAAAACAAGGCTTTCAATTTGAACACGGCACCTTGGGTACCTGCCACATGGCCCTGCGCCAGAACATGGAAAATGTCTATTCTATCGGCATCCGCAGCCACACCATGGTCGATCCTCTGACCCAATGGTAAAAGTGTGTATGAGGGGGTAACAATTATTTCTCAGATGTGTAATTATAAATGAATCTCTGTTTTTAACGAAATAGATTATGAACAATGATGAAGTTGCTTTGTTTGGATTGATTTTCGATGTGGATGGGGTAATCGCCGATACCGAAGCGGTCAACGCCAAGGTCTCAATCCGGGTATTTGCCGAGTTGTTTAACGTAACCGGGGTACAACGCGAAGATTTCGAGGCCGGCTTAGGTCGAGGCGCCCATGAATATCTCCTGGCCGCCGCCCGCATTCATAATCTGGAACTGAGCGAACAACAATTAGAGACCGCTACCCAGGCCCGCCAGGATAAATTCCTCCAATACCTGGATCAAAATCCCTTACCACCATTTCCGGGCGTACGCGAACTGATTAGTACCGCCCTGGCAAGTTCCCAGTTCCGCCCGGCCATCGCTACCAGCAGTACCCGGGAAAAATCCGAAGCCGTCCTTCGTTCCGCTCAGATACCCTACGAAAAAATGGTTTATATCACCGGCTCGGAAGTGAAAAATAAGAAGCCCCATCCGGAACTGTTTCAAAAGGCCGCCGCCGCTTTGAAAATTGATCCCGCTCGCTGCGTAGTCATAGAAGACGCCCCCAACGGTGTGGAGGCCGCTCACGCCGCCGGCTGCAAGTGCATCGCCGTTACCAATTCCACCACCGCCGAAAAACTCGCCGCCGCTGATCTGATTGTCAACAGCCTTGAAGAAGTTGAACTTACCACTTTATTAAAGTTGCTGTAAAATTTACCTGCCAATCGATCTTACTTTAAGACGGCGCAAATGTCTAAATCGCGAATCTGAATCGCCGCATCATACGTTCCCGTAATCTCCCAGCCAAGGTTCATATTCACCACCGCATAATGCGCCGGATCCGTATCGCTAAAATAGCCGCGCTTTCCTGCTGCTATTAACCCCTCTTTGATATCATTCAGCAGATTTTTCTGAAAGGTAATCCACTTTTTGGTTTTCATCGGCTGATAATTCACTGCCCGCCCGTCGATGGTAAAGATAAATTTACCCGTCGCATCCTGTTTACCGGAATCCCGTGCCTGATAAGCCTTTGGAATATCTCTTCGGCTGTCAAAGAACGGTACGCCGAACCAGAAATAATTCATATAATCTTTCGATTGCTTATCGATGTTGCGCACTACCAGAAACATCTGAAACTGGGACGCATGTAAATGGGTATCAAAATCTTTGGGATTCATATGATCCTGGAAATCCCGCAGTTTCAGCAGAACGTGGAAATTTAATTCATTTAACCGGGTTAACGGATAGATATTGTTCGCATCCTGTTCGATCAACAGGTGCGGCCAACTCTCACCACTCTTGCGCACCTTGTCCCCATACTCCTGCTTACCACTAATCGCCAGAATCAAATCCCGATTTTCCGAGTTAGGCCCCCCTACCAATACTTTCTTCCCCGCATTTTCATAAACCCGGTCGCCGTTCGGAAATTTTTGACATTCGGCTCCGGCCAGAGTGTACTTCGTGCCCCACTGGGCCAGATACCATACCGGCTTGAGTGCACTATCTCCAAAATTCAAAACCGCTTCCGTCTTGCGACCCTGGGAGCTCCGGGGGTACATCAGTAGAAATCCCTGCTGAAATTTTCGATCGGTAAATAATGATTTGCTTTGCGCCGGTTGCTTCTTCCAGGCCCGCACATATTCGATACTGAATACGCTGGGCAGGTCCTCATCCCTCGGCAGCCCAAACCAATCCGGCATTGTTTCCGAATCGAAATTCATTGTTAGCGGTTGATGCCAATTGGTATTTTTCGTCCACCGCACCGGCACACCGTCAACATACCAGGTCAGTTTCTCCTCGTTCCACTCCAGCCCATATACGTGATAGTCATCCGCCCAATCATCCGGCGAGATCCACCCCCCCGGTTTCGACCAATGCTTTTTCTCCTGCGGCGTCTTGAACACATGCAGGTTCATGTTATATTTCTTCTTCCAGTCAGGCACGCCGCCGCCGATTTCGAAAACATCGATCTCCGTCCACAACTCCGGTGCTATATCGTAAAACCAGAATGCACTCGATCCGTGCGAGCGCATCGGCTTGGCCTTGATCTCAAAATATCCGTAGAGTACCCGCGTCTTACTCTGCACCGCTGCCGAACTATAGGTATGATATCCCTTGTCCTTGAGATTTTCCGGCGGCTCCTCCTTGCGCATCGTCAAATGTAATTTGCCTTCGCTAACTTGGACATTACCCTCGGAGAAAAACGCCGGCTGCCGACCCTTCCAGCCGGGATTATGAGCGTACCACTTCTGCTCGTCTAGTTTGTCCGCCTCGAATTCATCACTCATCAATTCATACTTTTGCCACCCCCCCTTATTACTCTGATCCGAAAGCGGATAATCGGCCGTCATCCGCTGCGGCCGTTTCCCCAGTTCCCCTTTGAGCACCCACTGAGGTATATCCATTTCCTCCACCGCCGCCTGGCCGACCAACCCAAATACATATATGAACAATACGATATGAATAAAAGCGTGAGATATGTTTTTCATTATCTGATCCTAGAATACTAAATCCAAACTTACCCCAGATAGACCATATCCCCGGCCTTTAACGGCCGTAACTGGGCCCGTTTGCGAATGAGCTCCTCGACGTCGAGGGCAAAAAGAGGTGATATTTCCAGTATCACATCAGGTGTACCGTCATCCTTGCGCGGCACCGTAATGCCGGCCTGTTCCATCCAGGCAGCATCCCGGGCAACCTGCAGTTCCTGACTTGATTGCAAACTATCTACTCCGGAGAAATTTTTGATCGGTGCAAATTGCTCAGCCCGCTCGATCTCGAGTACGATAGATCTCTCAGCCAACCCCAAAGCATCAAAGACAAAGGTCTCCAGTTTGACGGCGTTGGGCTTTTCGGGAGTGATTAAATTCCCCGCATCATCGAGATAACCAACACTTTTTATCGCCCGATGCCAGGGTAGAGAAAACCCCTTGCTATTTATCTTTTCAACAAAGCCGCGGCTGATAATGTGTATCGCTATGCTGCCCCACTGAAAAACGAGTTCACCATCGTCGCGTCGCTTCAGGGCCTGCTCCTCGGGCAGATCACTGTATTCGATGACCGAGACCCGCCCGTCGGCCAGCACAAAGTTGCCCACCTTTTCCAGCGGTTCACATTTGACCACCGCCTTACTGGACATCTCGGCTCGGTCCTGGGCGTGCAGGCCTATAAACAGCGGATCGATAACCTGCACCAGCGGATTATCAACCTGGAAATAACTTATATATTGCACACCTCGACGGTTCATGTCTTCCAGGGCGCCGCTTACGTGAAGGGCCCGCAGTGAGCCGCCGTGACCATCCGGTGAGCTGGCCAACCGATGCCGCTGAGCCAGCAGCATCTTGCCGTCTCTATCAAAACAGGGCATCACCCCCTGCCGGAAAAATTTCACGTTTGCCGCATCCAGGCCATAGTAATCTTTTTCCTCAAAGTACTCCACCGTCCGGTCGTGGTTGGCCGGACTGGTCATTATATACCAGGGTACAACGCAATTATAGCGGCGCTGAGTAGCCAGAATCCCCTCGGCAAAGACCTGAAAGAGTGTTTTATTACGCAACTGTGTAGCCGGCATACACCCTTTGGGCCCGTCAAATCTTAATCTGGTGCCCATCCCCCCCGCCACGGTAAAGGCTGCCACCTTGTGCTCAGCGATAAGCCTTTCCCCCAGCTCACGACCCTGCTGATATTTCTTCTCCTGCCCACTTTCCGGTTGGGTCCGATAGATCGGCACCGGTTCCAGCGAGCCGGGCAGCTTGGTTTCCGGTTCACCCAGTACATACTTCTCGATCAACGTATCGAGAAAATCCAGGTCCAGCTCCTCAACATCCCCCAGCAATTCCAGCTTCTCATCCTGGCTGAGCTGGTCCACGAATTTCATGAGGTGATCTTGCTGATGCTGGCGAAGTTTTTTCGCCGCTGCTTCAATCCGGCTGCGAATGGTTTGGGCCATAGCTAATCTTTCCTTATCTTAATTTATTCAATATTTACTTTATTATTATCGGTCGTAAAAACCACTTTGTCCAGTTATTGATCTAATTCGTTTGTTGCCTGTTTTTTTCAGCAGTTGCCCAAGGTCACAATAACGAATTTTGGGGCGAGTTACTCTCGGCTTTGTGCCGATAAAGATTTTGTACCAAAATTAAATAAGAATTTAGTAATTCGCACAATAACGCTCAAGATACTCACTTTGAAAATGTCATACCATTTACTCAGAATTAATTCTCAAAGAATTTTATATTTGTTTCTGCCGGTCTTGCACCTGCTCATTTTCCTCTGTGCACTTGCTCCGGCGCAAACAACTTATATGTATCGCAATGCCATCGATGATCCTCTCGGACAGCAGAAATCTCCCGTGTACGAAATCTACGGCCAATACGCTGTGCGAGGTTCGAAGATACACATCGCCAGTCTGCGGGTGATGTTTGACTACGGTATAAAACAACTAGCTCATAAAGACAACGTAGCCCAGGCCTGGCGCTGTTTCATTCACGACGATGATATCATAGCCTTAAAGTTCACCCGCATCGCCAGTCGTCAAATCAGTACCAACCAGGATGTTGCTGCGGCCCTTTTGGAATGCCTCTACCAGGCAGGCTTTAAGCCCGAGAATATTATGCTCGTGGGCTTGGATGATCTTCCCCCCCAGGCCCGGGGCACTCGTCCCTGGCATTACGGCTGGCAGAGCAAGGATGTGAATTTCAGCACCGGCAATGGCCGACTGGCACAGTGGGTCAATGAGGTAACCGCCATCATCAACATACCCACCCTCATGGACGACAACATCATGGGGCTTAGAGGGGCCCTTGCGAATTTAAGTTTTCCTCTCTTAAAGAAGCCCGCCCGGCTCTATATCAACAATGGTGATCCTTTCATACCGGAACTTTACGCCCTGCCCCAGATCCGCCCTAAAGTCCGTCTGCACATAGCCAACACCCTGAGAATCCTCTACTATGGCGGTCCCCAGGTCCAGCAAAAATATCTGGATGAAAACAGTTCCCTGATCTTCAGTACCGACCCCGTTGCCCTGGACCGCATCGGCCTGGAATTGGTCCGACGTGACCGCCGCGAATATCCCCTGCCCTACCAAGCCGAAGTTAACGTCGAGGTCCCTTATCTCCAGACCGCTCAGACTATGGGCCTGGGCTATCAGGATCTGAACTTTATAGAATACAAATACCTCAAAATGGAAAAGGATTGACTTGATGCCGACCCAAGCCGACCGCTTCGCTATTCAGGACGGTCAAACCGTAGTATTTATAGGAGACAGTATCACCGATTGCGGCCGCCGCCTGGAGGCCTATCCTTTTGGCGATGGTTTTGTTCGCTTTGCTATCGATCTTATCACGGCTCGATATCCTCACCATAAAATACAGTTTCATAATTACGGTATCAGCGGCGATGTCAGTACCGGTTTACAAAAACGCTGGGATCAGGATGTTCTGGCCCATCAGCCGGATTGGGTCTCAGTCATGATCGGCATCAACGACCTGCACAAACGTTTTCGTGTACCGGCTGAGCCCGAAATACCTCCGGATTTATATCGCTCTGCCTATCTTGATTGCCTGTCTCGCACCGCCGAAAAAACAAAGGCCCGTATTATTCTCATGGATCCTTTTTATATCTGCTCTGACCCTCAGTCCGAATCCGTGGAAGAGGAAGTATTAAAGATATTACCCGAATATATCGCCGTGGTTCGGGAAATGGCCCAAAAGTTTCACGCCCTGCATGTCCCTCTCCACGACATCTTTCAACAGCAGCTCCGCTACAACCCGGCCCGTAACTTCTGCCCCGAACCGGTACATCCCAACTCCACCGGCCACCTCGTCATCGCTCATGCCTGGCTCAACGCCTTGAACTGGTAACCAACTCTCGCATTTCCCATCTCACTCGTTTTTCAATTGTAAATATTGTTTCCCTGTCCTGCCGTTTGCACTATGATAATAGCAGATGCAGCAGTGATATTATTGCTGCACCGGAAAAAGTAAGGGAGATATATTTATGACTAAAAGGTTAAACAGACGTGATTTTCTCAAATCCCTCTCAGTATCCTCGGCGGCCTACGCTTTTATGGGTTGCGCCGGTAAACAGATGCCCCCTGCCCCAAAAGCATTTAAGGGCAAACCTAATATTTTATTTATTATGACCGACGATCACGCCGCCCATGCCCTGAGTTGTTACGGCAGCAAAATAAATAAAACCCCTAACCTGGATCGTCTCGCCCAGGAAGGTATGCTCTTTCGCAACTGTTTTTGCACCAATTCCATCTGTGCCCCCAGTCGGGCGGTTATCCTTACCGGCAAACATAGTCATATTAATGGCGTACTCGATAATCGCCTACCCTTTGACGCCACCCAGCAGACCTTCCCGAAACTGCTCCAAAAGAACGGCTACCAGACAGCCATGATCGGCAAATGGCATCTAAAGAGTGACCCTACAGGTTTTGATTATTGGAGTATTCTGCCCGGCCAGGGAGTGTATTACAATCCGGTCTTTAATGAAATGGGCCAACGTAAAAAACACACCGGGTACGTTACAGATATTATAACCGACAAAGCTCTTAACTGGCTCAAAAATGCTTCCGTTAAGCAACAGCCTTTCTGTTTGCTGTACCAACACAAAGCCCCGCATCGCCGTTGGCTGCCCGGCCCCAAACACCTAACCATGTATGATGACGTAACCATACCCGAACCTGAAACGCTTTTTGATGACTACCGCACCCGCAGCGACGCAGCCCGCCAACAGAAAATGAGCGTAGCTCACGATCTGGATTCCAAGGATCTCAAATTAGAAACCCCTCCAGGCCTCAACCCTGATCAGCTCAAACTCTGGCAGGCGGCCTACGGCCCCAAAAACGAAGCCTTCAAAAATGCCAATCTCACCGGCAAGGAATTAATCAAGTGGAAGTATCAGCGCTATATCAAGGATTATCTACGCTGTATCGCCTCGGTGGATGACAACGTAGGCAGAGTGTTAGATTACCTGGACGAATCCGGCCTGGCCGAGAACACTGTTGTGGTTTATACCGCCGACCAGGGCTTCTATCTGGGCGATCACGGCTGGTTCGATAAGCGTTTTATGTATAAAGAGTCCTTCCGCATGCCATTTTTAGTTCGCTATCCCCAGATGATAAAGCCCGGCTCCGTCAATTACGATTTAGTACAGAATCTTGATTTCGCCCCGACCTTTTTGGACCTCGCCCACACCGCCATACCCCCGGACATCCAGGGCCGCAGTATGCGTAAGATTCTGCAAGGTAAGACCCCTCTGGATTGGCCCGATTCGCTCTACTATCACTATTATGAATTCCCGGCGGTCCACATGGTAAAACGCCATTACGGCATCAGAACAAAACGCTACAAGTTAATCCACTTTTATTATGATATCGACGCTTGGGAACTTTACAACCTGGAAAAAGACCCGCATGAATTGAATAATATCTACGCCGACCCAACTTATGCACCCATCGTCAAGAAGCTTAAAACCAAGCTGCAGGAACTTCGCCAACACTTCGGCGACTCCGACCAACTTACCCAAAAATTCCTCCAGCAATATCTGGAACAACGCAAGAAAAGATTAAAAAAGTAATACTATCAAATCCGGAGTTGTCGAGATAGGCACTTTGTATCAGAGGCACTTTTATATGATGGCCTCCATAATTCAAAAAGCTGCTTGTGTATGCTGTATATTGGCAACCTCAATTGCAAATGGAGCCGCCCTCTCAGAAGAGCAGCCCCGCACGTTACTTCTTCCATTTAAACCATCCCCCAGAGAACCTGTAAACTATGCGCAACGTCAGGGGAACCCTGTTAAGATCAGAGCGCAACGATTCCTAAAGGTCATGACGGGCAAAAGTCACCAAAGCGAAAAAAATATTGTCTCCCTCTACATTGGACTACCTATAGTTGACTCATCCCAGGACAATATCATAATTGAAAATGTGCAAAGCAAACAGGCTCAACCCCATAATATGGCTCTTTCCTCAGACGGTAACACACTTTGGATAGAGTATATAGATGTAAAACCGGATTTTATTGATGAAATAACAATAACGTTTTCTGTTGATATATACGAACGCCGGGCAAACTTTACCAACATTAAACCCTACCAAAAAGAAAATCCCATTTATCAACTTTATACCTCCTCCAACCCTACTGACAACCGCGCTCAGTCTGAGAATCTGAATCAGAGTCATAAACTTTTACAACAAGTAAATATCTCGCCCGACATGGATCCTGTCACCAAAGCCCGAAGAATTTATGATTATCTTCACCAAGAACTCGCTTATGGAAAACCAGCCGCCATTCTCTCCGGGAAAAAACCGCATTGCGGCAACTATGCCGATCTATTTGTCAGATTGTGCCGCTCCGCCGGTGTTCCTGCCCGACGATGTGCCGGCTTTGCCTTTAGCACCCCTTCTGCCCATAAAAGTGAAACAAATGTCTCCGGCCATAATTGGGCCGAATTCTATGTCGAAGGGATCGGTTGGATCCCTGTTGATCCCACCATGGGCGATAAAAACGATTCAAGAAAGTGTTATTATTTTGGCTCGCTCGACAACGCTCGGCTGTGCGTTAGCAAAAGTGGTTATCACGACAAATTACCTCTGCGCTACAAACATTCCGCTGACGGTGAATTGATTTTCACGAATAACGCTTCCGAGTTCAGACCTTTCAAACAACCTGATACCATCCAGGGAGTACATAGATTTCAATATCGCTTCGACAAACCGATCCAGATATCTGTGCCCGATCCCTATGGTCCCAGCCTTACCGTTTTATCCCGCCAGGGTCAGTTCATCAAACCTCAAGCTAAATAAGGGAGATATAGCAACGGCGCGCAGACCAACTGCATAGGGTAGTAATAAAAACGCAAATTGGCACCCCGTTAAGTTTGGCAGGAATCTTGGCTTAGCGCCCCAGCGCCGTCAGAGTATTCCGGGTCATCTGGGCTGTCATGCCCACCTTTTTTCTCAACGACCTGCTGCGATTACCGCTCTTACTGCTCATCAGGTGTCCGGCGAACGGACGTTTTCTCTTGACCTTACCCGGTTAAATTTGTATACTTAACGTATCAAAACTAGCTAAGGGCTGGTGTTTTTATGCAAGGATAGGAAAACAAATTCAGCGTAAAAATTCGTTATTTCAGGAGCGACATAATGTTGAATATCCATAAATATATAGTCCTGGACGAAAATCAAAAGCCTAAAGCCATCCAAATATCTATCGAAGACTTTCAGCGATTGGAAGAGATAATAGAAAATTACGGATTGGCAAAATTGATGGATGAGGTGAAAGACGATGAACGTCTTTCGATTGATCAGGCTAAAGACTATTATCAAACACTAAAATAGAATGTGGAAGATCGAATATACCAAACGCTTTCTCAAGGAACTCTCTAAATTACCCCCAGATATCCGGGCCAAAGCGGAAAAGTTGGTTTTTCAAGAACTTTTATCTGCAAATCCTTTTGACCTCGGTTATCTTGAGCAAATGGTCGGTTATCCTGGTAAATATAAAATTCGTATCGGAAGATACAGAGTCGGTATTACAATAGATAAGACCAACAAGCTTCTAATCTGTCAACGGATTCTACATCGTAAAGATATTTATAGAGTATTCCCCTGATTGGATCAGATAACAAATCACTGCACTTGACTGCAAATAGGCGCATCCGTCATTCGAAGCAGTTTTACTGCTAATATCGGTTATGATTGGCACCCCGTTAAGTTTGGCAGGAACCTTGGCTTAGCGCCCCAGCGCCGTCAGAGTATTCCGGGTCATCTGGGCTGTCATGCCCACCTTTTTTCTCAACGACCTGCAGCGATTACCGCTCTTACTGCTCATCAGATGCCCGGCGAACGCGCTTTTCCTCTTAACCTTCCCGTTGGCGGAGATCTTTACTCGTTTAGCTAAACCTTTATGTGTCTTCTGTTTCGGCATTCGAACTTTCTTCTTTCTGTTCTATCTGTTCTGTCTCTACGGTTTTCTCGGTTTCTAGTTTTTCCTTAGCTTTTAAGGCCTCTTGAATCGGCAGCGCCTCTGTAGCCGGCTGGGACTCTTGAGCAGGTTGACTTTCACGGGGCTTGCCCACCCCCGGTGCCAGTACCATCGTCATCCTTCGACCCATCCGTTTGGCCGGCATCTCCACTTTAGCTATCTCATGCAATTGATCCGCGATATCCTGGAACGTCTCCAACGCTCTGTCCAGGTGGGCCATCTCCCGACCTCGAAAGAGCATGGTAAACTGTACCTTACTGCCCTTTTCCAGAAACTCCCGCGCCTTTTTGAGTTTGAACTCCTTATCGTGCGTATCGGTCTTGGGACGCAAACGCAATTCTTTCAGCACTATATTGTGCTGCTTAACTTTGGCTCGGTGTTCCCGCTTTTTCTGATCGTATTTCCATTTACCGAAATCCATCAATCGGCAAACTGGCGGGGCACTATTCGGCGCCACTTCAACCAGGTCCATCCCCGCCTCTTGCGCCATATTCAGCGCATCGGGCGTACTCAGGACTCCCACCTGTTGATTATCCTGGTCAATAACCCGCACCTGCGGAACACGAATCCGCTCATTTACCCTCAAACTTTTTGTGGCAATAGGCGCTCACCTTTCCTTTCTTTACGGTACCGCTTCAGAATATTTACTCCTGAGCCAGACTCAATGAAGTTGTCCGCTCGGAAACCTCCTGCTGCACTTTACTAATAAATTCATCTACGGACATTATATGCTGTTTTTTCTGTCCTCGGACACGAACCGCAACCGCATCCTTTTCCTGTTCCTGCGGTCCCACCACCAGCATATATCCCAGCCGCTGCTCGTGGGCCCGCTTAATCTTAGCGTTTATTTTATCATCCGCCAGGTCAATAGTACAGCGCAATTTCGCCGCCTGCAAGCGGTTAAATACGTTGCGGCCGTAATCATTCGTTTTTTCACTGATCGGCATCACGCGCACCTGCTCCGGGGCCAGCCAGGTCGGGAATGCGCCGCCGTAATGTTCGATTAAAATTCCAAAAAATCTCTCGATAGAGCCCAGAATCGCCCGGTGGATCATAACGGGGCGCTGCTCGGAATTGTTCCGGTCAACATAGGTCAGATCGAACCGCTCGGGCATGGAAAAATCCACCTGAATCGTACCTATCTGCCAGGTCCTCCCCAGGCAGTCCCGAACATGGAAATCGATCTTGGGCCCGTAAAATGCTCCGTCACCGGGGTTTAGGTCAAATTGGACACCTTTGCTTTTCAGGGCCCGGTCCAGGGCATTGGTAGCTGTTTCCCACATTTGCTCGGTGCCGATGTGTTTTTCCGGCATAGTGGAAAGTTCCAGATGAATGTCGGTTAAGCCAAACGCCTGGTAGATTTCGTACGCAAGTTCCATAACTCCAACGACTTCCGATTCGACCTGATCTTCGGTGCAATATATGTGGGCGTCGTCCTGGGTGAACTGCCGAACCCGCAGCAGGCCATGCAATACGCCGCTGGCCTCGTGGCGATGCACCAGGCCGAGCTCGGCAACCCGCATGGGAAACTCGCGATAGGAGTGCGGCCGGGACCTGTAAACCAGGCAACCGCCGGGGCAGTTCATCGGCTTGACGGCGAAATCCACTTCGTCGATTTCCGTAAAGTACATATTTTCCTTATAGTTATCCCAATGGCCGCTCAGGTGCCATAAGCGCTTATTTAAGATGATCGGAGTGCGGATTTCCTGATAGCCGCGGAGGCGGTGAACCTCACGCCAATAGTCGATTATCTCGTTCCAGACAATCATGCCCTTGGGATGGAAAAAGGCGAAGCCGGGGCCTTCCTCGTGGAAAGTGAATAAATCCAGTCGTTTGCCGAGGAGGCGGTGGTCACGTTTTTTGGCCTCTTCCAACTGGAATAAATATGCTTTTAATTCCTTCTGGTCCGTAAATGCTGTGCCATAAATCCTTTGCAGCATCTTCTCGTTGACGTCGCCGCGGTAATAAGCGCCGGCGACGCTCATGATTTTGAAGGCGCCGATGCGGGAGGTGCTGGGCACGTGGGGGCCGAGGCAGAGGTCTTCGAAGTGGCCGCCATCAGAAGTACCGGTTACATAAAAACTTAGGGTGTCGCCTTGGGCGCGGTTGGCGTTGTCGATCTTATAACGGTTGCCTTCGGCCTGGAGCTTGGTCATGGCCTCGGCGCGGGGTAAGTCATGGCGAATAAAGGGTTTATCGGCAGCGATTATTTTTTGCATTTCCTGCTCGATCGCTGCAAAATCGTCGGGAGTGATGGGGCGATCGAGGTCGATGTCATAATAGAAACCGTTCTCAACTGTAGGGCCATAAACGAGTTGCGCAGATGGGAAGAGGGTGCAAATGGCTTCGGCCATGACGTGGGCGCAGCTATGGCGGATGAGTTCGAGGGCGGTTTGTGGGTCGCTCCTGGAAGTGATGATTTCCAGGGTGGCATCATGGTCGATGAGTGCACTTAAGTCCTTTAACTGCCCGTTGATACGAACGGCCAGGGCGGCCTGGGCCAATCGGGAGCCGATACGCTGGGCGATCTGCAGGCCGGTGACGGGAGAGTCGAACTCGAGGATGGATTGATCTGGAAGGGTTATCTTTAACATGCGTAAGTTATTATTATATAGTATGTTATATTCATATAGAAAACGCGTGGGGCTGGTTCGGCAAGCTCACCACAAGTAGAGCCCACATTACAAAACCAGTTCTTACTTTGTCATTTATCGACGGTAAGAATACACTTCTGCATTGTTATCGGTAAATCACTATAAGTCAAACACTTATTTGGACGGGCCGAGGGTGAGAGGGGGAAAATATGCAAATTTGGAAGGGAAGGCGGGAGGAATGTAAGTTGTTATTTAAAGATTAAAAATTTTTTTGAAATTCTATTAGAAGAGCAAAAGTTCTTAAAAGTTACGTTGAAAAGGGTGTGGAAAGTTCGCGAAAGTGTTTGACTTTTTATTAAAAGTGTGGTATATTTTATATGTTCTTAATGGGGGCCGATGGGGAGTAACTATTTAAACAGAATAGAACACGGATGACACTGAAGCGACGGATTTTCACAGATTAAAGATCAAAAATTAAAATGCAAATCTACAGATTAAAGATTAAAATTAACCACGGATGACACGGATTTCACAGATTTTAATTGCCATAAAAAGAACACAAGGCACAATATAAATTTAACCGCTAATGAACGCGAATGAACGCTGATAAACACAGTCTTGCTTTAAGGTGATGTTTTTCAAACATCTTAAAATTCAAATTAAAACCCTTATGCAAACGCGCTTGCAACGGCTTTTGATTTTGAATTTTGACTGCAAAGCAGTCGCTCCTTAAAGCAAAATCAACAAGCATTGGATGGGAGACGGTTCTAAATCTTCCAGTTGAAAAATTAGAAGAACCGCGTGGGCACAGCCCACCCTACCTGACTATATAAAATACGAATATCGAAATCCGAAACAAATTCAAATT
>Ga0272442_10001118_pt1 | contig 41264 bp, 31 predicted proteins | sample SSMForm2O_FD_200262 | JGI IMG/M metagenome (GOLD analysis project Ga0272442, IMG submission 200262) | Marine sediment archaeal communities from Little Sippewissett salt marsh, Falmouth, MA, United States - SSM-Form-2O | ecosystem: Environmental > Aquatic > Marine > Wetlands > Sediment ...
CCGCTGCCGCGCTATCGCGGCAGCGGCAGAGATCCGGGGGCCTGCGGCCCCCTCAACCAAGGAGTCGGAGGCCCAGATCCAACCTTAGCCGGGGCGATCTGCTGTCCAACGATCGGGGTCCACCGCCGCGATCCTTTGGCTTGACCTTGCCCATCACCAGCGGCGCTAGTCGCTTCTTATCGACAGTGACGCCTTCTATCCTGTTGCTCGACTCAGTGCTTTGAATAATTGCCGCCTGGCGCAACGTCTCCAGCATCTCAGGACGCTGGCGCGTGTATAGCTCCTGCCGCCCCTTGCAGACCCCAAGCTCGGTCAGCAGCCACCCGATGGTCATCGGGATCTGACGCTCGAGCTGTTCCTCTGTAAAAGAACTCATCGTAGGCAGGCTCCACGTTTCCGAATGTGAATATCGCGCCTCTTTTTTAGCATTTCCCCTGTAACCGCCCTACTCTTTTATTTTCCATATGTTACGTCCCATAATGAGCTTTATGTCAACTAGCGCTAGACTCTGCACTACTGAAGTATTTCGTCTCAGCTGAGTCCTTTATTGCTCCTGCAAGGAACTGAAGACCCTCAACTGAAAACTCGATTTGCCAAGCATTTAACTCGTTTCTCTCACCTTTCTTCGGTTCGTCGCAGTAGGTAAATTTGATACCACCGCTAGAAATATTCCGATACCTCTGCATTTGTTTGGGAGTAACTAGGCCGCCGTTGTGAACCAGTGAATTCCGCAATTCCTCATAATATTCAATCAGATCAATCACGGTATCATTAAAGGAAATATCTAGGTTAAACTCTTTGCGGAGACGAGCCAGTTTTGCCCTGATATTTAGGTGCCCAAACTCCACGACCCGTTTGTCAATCATACTCTCAATCAGACGATCCCAACTTCCGTGATTGATTATGTCTTCCCAAGTAGCCTGTTTCTGACTGCAGAGTTTTCGAGGGCGAGACGCTAGAATAATACGTACACAACTGGCGATGTAGCCATCAAAGCAGGCGAAAGACACTATCAACGCCTGTTCCGCAGAGGCGGAAGGGAAATCAACTTTTTCTGGGAATCCACTACGCTTGCCGAACTCTGTGAGAAGGAAGCCAGCTTGAATAAGATACGAAAGGTACCTAAACTGGAATGAGTCTCCGCGCTCCAATGGAGAAGCGGGGATGGAATCACTTCCACTGTCTACGTGGCTCTGGAGCCTTGTTACCAACTCGGCAATGCTGCTAAACCACCACTCCTTGTGCTCATCGGGCAACTTTTCGGGGAACTTCTCGAACAGAAGAGAAGAATAATGATACAGAAGAACTGCCCTGCTAGCAGAAAAAAGAAACTCGTAGTATGCTTCCTCTATTGGATTAGAAATCAGGCGCTCGCTCAAAATCCATCCTCCAACAAAACCTGAAACGCTGCCCCGGTCGGAACGCTGGCCACGGCCTAACTTGAGCTTCCGGAGCTCGCCGCGCGTTCCCCGAAGTGGTCGAGCCCGGCATGCCCCACGGGCGGCATTGCCGCCCGAGTTCCTTGTTCCCAGTGCCTGGTTTTTCTGATGGGTGCCTTCGACCGGCCGGCGCCGGCCTCCGGCGGGAGGAATGGCTTTTAAGGTGTGAGCTGCTCAATAGCACTCGAGCTAAGCGAACCAACCTACCCTCCTGCTCGAACCCAAGAAACCAGGCACCAGGCACTTGGAACGTGGAACCAATGGCGTCCCACGACATTCTAGAATCCATCCTCCACGAACACCTGAAACGCAGTCCCGGTCGGCACGCTGACCACAGTTTCACCGGAGCCGCCGGCTCGCGCCCGGTCCCCGAGGTGGTCGAGGCCGGCCTGCCCTGCCCTGCTCCCGAGCTTCTCGCCAACGTTGTCGCCACCTGGGAGCAGATCAGAGGCGGTCTCGAGAGCGGCCTCGGCCAGGCCGCCCTTGACGCCGGATCCGCCCTTGCTGGTCACCCGGCCGACCAGGCCGGCCGAGCCGTCGGCCATCATGGCGATGCCGGAGAAGGCGATCTCGCGGCCGTCCGCGAGCACGATCTTGCGGAACCTGATGTGCAGGCGGTTGTCCTCGGCCGCGGCCGAGCCCACGAGCTTGGTCCCCTTGGGCAGGATGACCTCGCCGGCCGCGGTTACGTCCGCGGCGATCGCCGCGAGCACCGGGGTGCGGCTGTTGCTGCTACGCACGGCGTTGAGCAGCCGCGCCTTGAGGAAGCTGGCGGACGGAACCCCGAGCTTGGCTTTCTTGTTCTTGGGGTCGTCCTTGCGCACGTACACGCCGATCGGGCTGTCGTCGCGCAGGGGACGCCGCGGCTGGTCGGACGCAACGGCCTCGTCCCCGTACCCGGGCAAGGTCGGCCGTCCACCGAAACGGTCCTCCAGCGCGGAGTCGAGCGCATTCATGTTCTTGTCCTCGACCAGAGTCGGGGATGCCTTCTTGCCTCTGTACTTGGTGGAGGAACGACGCTTGACGGACTTGTTTTCCGCGAAGGCACCTGGCGCGAACTGCCCCGGAACCAGAGCAGTCGAAGGTCTGGAAGTGGGCACATTGCCCCGGATCTTGGTGACGGTGCGCGCACGCTCGGCTACAGGGTCGGACAGCGACTCGGACGCCGAGTCAGCAGGCTCGCCCTCGCCCGCATCGCCGCCTTCGGAGGCCAGAAAGGCGGCGAGGGCGATTCCCGCGATGGCCACGGAAGCGGCAACGACAATCAAGAAACCCTTGTTCCGGGACCCCTTCTTCTTGTCCGGCGAAATATACCGCTCCGGGTCGCGAGCCACGTCCGCGACCGTCTCGCGGATGAAGTCCTTGGTCGACTGGTCGGAGGAGCCGATCATCACCTCGGGCGCCGACGCCGGTTCGGAGGATTCCTCGGCCCCGCCAAGGCCCCTGGCCTTGCGGATTGAAGCGGCCGCGGCGTCCAGGTCCTCGTCGGCTGCCTCGTCGGAAGGGCGTGCATCCGGAAGCCCGGACGTCTGATCCGCGGCCTCGGCGACAGCTGCGTCCAGGGCCTCTTCGTCTGTGGTCTCACCGGCGGAGTCAGAGGCACCGGCCTGGTCGCCGGCCTCGGGCCGTTCATCGTCCCCGCCCTTGCGCCTGGAGAAGGCCTTGGGTCCTATATCGGTCATTCGAGCTCTATGCCTCCGACGGTGACGGAGCGGTTCTTGGAGCCAGAGGCCTCGGCCACGGTCAGCAAGATCTCCTGGTCCTTGTCGAGACGGGGCGTGGGGAAGCCGATCGTGGCGATCGCCTGCTGACCGGGCAGAATCGGATCCCTGGGAAGGTAGATGTCAAGGTCATCGAGCTCCGTGGGCTCGTTGCAGGTCCCGAAGACGCGCCTCTCGCAGTGTCCGGCCGTGATAGAGCCAGCGCGGAAGGTGGAGTCGCTCTTGTTCTGGATCATGATGCGCAGCAGGTGCATCGGACCGAGGCGGACGACCTGCTCGATCTTGACGACGATATCGTTATCGCGATCTCTGGCCCGGCTGGTTCTGACCGAGACGCCCTCCCCCACCGCTTGCAGCATGTACTGACGGGCCTTGTTCTCGGACGTGGCGGCGAGGGACTTCTTCTTCTCCGCATACTCGGTCTCGAGCTGCTTCAGCCTGGCAGAGATGCGCTCATTATGATCAAGCTTGACCGAGATGCCGGAGTTCGGCGGCTTCACGTCAACGATCAGGATCGCCTTGTCCGGATGACCGACCGTGAGCCAGAAGGTCAACCTGTAGGACTTGGTGATCACGGTAAGGTTGGTGGCCGCGCTGGGGTACTCCTCCCTTGGCTTGATCGCTACGGTACGGTCCAGGACCTCCATGGCAAAGAGATTGGGGTTGCCGAGGAAGGCCTGCTTCACGGTCTCCTGGAGCTGGATCAACGTGTTCGACCCCACCGCGGTGGGCACGTTGAAGACCTCGGTTTCGGAAGCGTTCACGCTCTTGATCTTCTTCGCCGCTGGTCCAGGCGCCGGCGACGCCGGCGTCGCTGGCCCGGGAACAGGAGACTCCTGAGCTGCGACAACGCAAGGTAGTAGAAGTAAGGAGGCAAGGAGACCAAGAAGATGGCTGCGTCTGAACATCAGAACACTTCCAGGGTTTCGTCAAGAAGGAGGTCATCGAACAAGAGAGGCTCAAGGCCCTTCTCTGCATTCTTAAGAATGGCCTTGCGAAGCGCTGCCTGATTCTCCGTGTAGGTGATGACTACTGAGTTCTGTTGCAGAGTCTCCCACACGAACCTGAAACAACCACAGTCGGGACATGAAAACTCGAACACTACGCCTCCGGCGCGGGGACTTGGTGCCTGCAGCCTTGGAACGCCCGCGTGGCCACAAATCGGACAACCGTCATTCACCATATATCCTCCCCTGAGGCAGCAAAGGGGCCTGTGCTAGAGCAACGGCAGTACCCGGCGTTTCGCCAGTCAAGGTGTCGCTCCAAGTCCAGCACGATCACGCACAGGATTTCCTGCCGCGGTCTCGATCGGCTCGTAGTACTGGTTCTCGAAGTCCGCGACGAGCAGACCGTTGGCGGTGTCCTCTGTCCTGGGCAGGATCATCAGGGTCGCCTGCGAGGAGAAGGGCCTCGACGAGGACTTCCTCGACGCCAGCGAGCTGGTGCGCATGATACCGGTGCTCTTGCAGATCCAGTACTCCTTGCCGCGCTTCTTGCACTCGTTCTCCGCGATCTCCATCTCGCTCTTTATTGCGGCGGCCGCGATGTTGCCAATGATCTTGTTCTTCTTCATCTCCTCGAGAACGGCCCCGGCAAAGTCCCGGGTCATCATGCCCAGGGACTCCTTGACGTCCGAGGAGACGGTGGTGGAATTGGCCTCCAGGTAGTAGCGCATGAACTCCCGTGTAAAACGCTCCGCCTCCAACTTGGTCGGGCCCGACTCGGTGAGATAGTTGGTGATGCAGTACGCCTCCCCGGTCTCGTCCACGCGGACCACGAGCGGGGGCTTGAGGGCGTGCAAGACGCTCCACAACAGGGCCAGGATAACCACGATGCCGAGGATCACGTTGAGGCGGCGGTGGAACTTGAGCGCCGCCGCGATCTCTCCCCACACCTCGTAGTACTGGATCGGCTGGCTTTTCTTGGCCATGGATCTCCCGTCCTAAAGCTTGTCACCGGGCCGAGGCACATCAATCTTACGCATACTTACTCCTCCGGCTACGTCAGAGGCGGCCCGCCCGGAGGCCCCGAGGCCTCCCGCGATCTTGCCGATGGTCGAGGGACCGCTCTTTGCCGCGCTGGTGGCGAGATGCGCCCCGCGGCGCAAGGTGTCCATGCCGAGCTTGGCGGACACGATGTTACCCAGGGCGCCGGCCTGGGTGGCGGCCGAGCTGCTGAACAGCATCCTCGCGAACAGCGGCGTGAACAGGATCGCCACGGCGAACACGATGGACGCCAGGAAGGCGGTTACCGTGTTCTGGTCGGAGATGTCGGCCACACGGCCCGAGGCCATGGCCAGGCGGTACAGGATGGCGTACGCGATGGGCCAGGTGGAGACCTGCAGGATAGAGCCGCCCCAGCCAGAGAGCGTGGTGCTGCCCGGCACCACGGCGATGGCGATCGCCAGGGGGCCGAGCACGTACAGGTATGTGAAGACCAGCTTGGTCATGAACTCAGCGATCTGGTGCGCCCCGTACCCGATGGTCATGGCCGCGGTGGCGAAGAAGGAGCTGTAGTCCAGGGAGAAGATGGACAGCGGGTCGCCGGAATTCATCTTCTCGAGGTTCTGGTAGATCTTGGACTTCATCTCGATGAACATAACCGCGGCCTGCTTGGAGGTGAAGATCGAGTTGGAGATCCAGGTGCTCAAGTACACCAGGGTATGGATCAGGTACGGGTACAAGACCAGCAGGATAGAGCACATGACCAGCCGACGGACCACGGTTATCACAGAGAGCCCGTCCCCGGGATCCAGAGCGCGATACTGGTAGTACACGGCCGTGATGATCGTCACCAGGGGAAGAAGGGCAAAGGCGATCCACCGTACGCTCCCGTACACATCGCCCGCGCCCTCGAGTATCGGTGCTCCGAACATCTCTGCCCTGCCCTACCCTATCTCCCCAGCGGAACTTCCCTGCGCAACACCTCTTCGACCGAGGGCGGCTCCTCGATCTCCAGCCCCATGGGATCGCCGCCGAGCTGGGCCACGTCCTTCAGGTAGCGGACCGTGGCCTGAATGTTCCGGGTCCGCTCGGCCGACTCGTTGCCCAGCCGGAGCGCCTCGAGCCGGAGAAGCTCGCTCATCGTGTCGGTCATGCTCTGCATCTGGCGCGCCTGGAAGGCCGCGGCCTTGGCCGCCAGGATCTGGGCCTGGCCCGGGGTCATGGACTTGGCGCTGTCCTCCAGCCGCTCGATGATCTTCCAGTACTTCTCGTCCGAAAGCCGCAGATTATCCTTGGCCCGCTGCAGCGCGATCTCGATCTCCTGACGGCTCGCCACCTCGGGCAACAGCTGCTTGGATAGCTTGGGGCCGACCTCGGGGATGTGACCGTACGCGTTGATCACGTACGACCGGATGCGCTGATGGGTCTGCCAGGAACCATCCCCCTTGGTTGGGTCGAACACGGTCTCGTAGTTGGTGGCGTCCTCCACCACGTCATCGAGGCCGGGGTAAGCCTTGTAGAATCCGTCCTTGGAGCCCTCGACAAACTCATCCTTGAGGTCATCCCAGGTCAGGTCCTTGAGGTCCTCGATCCCGCCGTACACGGAACGGGCCGTGTCAACCTGCTCCTTGAGCAGCTTGATCATGGAGATCGCGTTCTGGATCTGCTCGCCCATCTTGAGCACCTGGGTTACCTCGTTGGCCAGGATGCTGGTAAGCACGCTCACGTCCCCGCCGAACAGGTCGGCCCGGGCGGACAGCGGCGTGGCGAGCAGGACGAGCATGACAACGAGTCTCCTCATCGGGCACCTCGCGGAAAATTACGGGCCAGGGCTTTGAGTATCTCCGCCTTGGACGCATTGGGCGACCGGGCGCGCAGCTCGGACTCGAGCTCCTTGTCCCGGCCGTCCGTGGTCGCGATCCAGTACTCCAGCGGCGTCGGCCTCACCCGGCCCACGAAGTGGCGATTGCCGAAGTGTACCAGGATCTCGGAGTACTGACCCTTGACCATGTTGAGCTGGCGGAACAGGGACAGCTCCCGGTCGTTGAGGCCGAAGGCCTCGGCCACCTGGTCGTGCCCCTGCTCGTGACGCAGCAGGTAGCGGACGATGCTGTTGTTCATGATCGCGGCCGACGCCGGCGACGAGAGGAAATCGTTGACCGACTGGGAGATGCTCAGGATGCCGGCGCCGTACTTGCGCAAGGTCCGGTACAGCTCCTCGATCAGGCGGGCGCTCACCGGATCGGAGAGCAGCGTCCACACCTCGTCGAACACGATCAACGTGTTCCCCGAGGTCTGCTCGGCCGCGTCCCAGATGATACCGGCCAGAATCGATAGGACCACGGACTGGAGGTCGGGCACGCTCTCGATACCCTTGAGGTCGAAGGCCGCGACACCACCCTTGAGCACGATGCTCGACGGCCGGTTTATCAGCCGGGCGTACGGACCCTCGGTCCAGACCTTTAGCTTCTTGGCCAGATCCCTAACGTGCTGCCGGTCGTCCTCGTCGGACAGGTCTCGCGCCATTCCCTCGAGCACGGCCTGAAGGTCGCCCAGGACCGGCGTGCCGCCCGCCTGGGACTCGTACAGCTTGCGCACCGCCTGGTCCAGCAAGCCGGCCGGGATCCGCTTCAGGCCGGCCTCGCCCGCCTCGGCCACCATCTTCTCGGCCAGGGACGAGAGGTACCGCACCTTGGCGTCGTCAAGCTCGCCGTCCTCACGCCTGATGCGGTCCCGGGGGAAGAAGGGGTTGAGGCTGCGATCCTCGTCCAGGTTGATCGTCAGGTAGTCCCCGTCCAGAAGCTCGACCAGGCGGCGGTACGAGCCGCCCACGTCTACGATCACGCAGTTGCCGCCGGCCGCCAAGAAGTTGGCCAGGAGGTAGTTGGTTGTAAAACTCTTGCCCGAGCCGGTGGAGCCAATGACCAGGGCGTTGTACGCGGCAAGGTCAGGGTCGAAGGGGTCCAGGCCGACCAGCTCGGACCGCCGGGACTCGATCAGGCACAGCGGCCGATTCGAGCCCTGCCAGGATTGCCACACCGGGCAGAAGTCGGCCGCGTTGTTGGACGTGCAGGACAGGGACCTGAAGCTGTCGTGAGCACCGCCCGGGATCAGGGTCAGGAAGGCATCGAGCTGAGACAGGTACTCGGTGGCGCCCCTGGCCGAGTTACAGGCGGCAAAGGCGCGCATCACGTCGTCGGTCTGGTCCTCCAGCTCCTCCAGGGTGTCGGCCCGCAGGGTGACGCCGCAGGACAGGCCCACGACCCGCAACGCGGCCTTGGCCAGGTCCCCCATCAGGGACTCGATCTCGTCCTGCTGCTGCTCGGCCTCGATGTGACGCTTGGCCCCCCCGCGCATACTCAGGGCCAGGTTACGCTTGAACTTCAGCTCGCGATACGCCCGCTCCCCTTCCAGGACCTGGATGCCCACGGACAGGGTGTACGAGAAGCTAAGGTTGGAAAGCAGCGGCACGATGACCGTGGGCACCGTGGCATCGGGTAGGGTCTTCAGGGTGATCACCCGATGATGGATGCCGTCCAGCTCGAAGGTGGTCTTGTCCACCTCGCAGCCGGCAAAGGCGAGCTGCTCCCGGGCGATCGTCTCGGCAAGGAACGGGTATTTTCCAATCAGCTCCGGGGAGACATCCCCGGAGTGCGGCCCGTCATTGCTGACACGCGGCGCCGGCGTCAGTCGGGACTGCGCCGGGTTGATCGACCGGTAGCAGAGCTCGGAAAGGTCACGGGAGGAAAGACGCCGGCAGGAAGCGCCAATGGGTTTCAAGGCAGACTCGATCGAGGTTAGCAGCTGGCCGAGGTTTCTGATTTGCCGATCGTGCTCGGCCTTGGTGCTCGCGGGCATCAGCTTCCTGGGCGTACCGGGCCGCTTGAACCCTCCCCGGAAGTACGGATTGGCCGGCGAGGCAAACAAGAAAATCCGGACGCGCCGCAGGTCGTCCCGGGACGAGAGGCTCTCGATCTTGGTCGCGGACAGCTCGGACAGCAGCTCGTTGTCCGAGGCGACCGAGGCGCGGTATTGCTCGAGCAGGTCCGAGTAGTCGGACCCCACCTCCACGTACCAGTGCAAACAAGAACCCTCGGGTGCCAGGTTGATCAGCGTGCGCAGGGCATTGGACACACCGTTGGCCGACTCATCGGCCAGGCAGTCCGAGTCGATCCCGGTTACCTCGTAACCGCCCCAGACCTGCAGGTCCACGTCCACGATCGCGTCGTCGACAAAGGCCCACCAGGGTAGCTGGGAAGCCAGCGGCGCGGAACGCCTCTGTGCGTACTTGGCCGGGCTCATCGGGGATCGTACCGACGGGCACGCGGATCCCGGTCCAGCGGACTGTACGCCTTGGGCCTGAGATGGTACCTGAAGAAGTGGAGCGTGTAGTGCTCACGCTTCCCCTTCTTGAACAGGCGCAGGCCGAACACGAGAGGCAGCCAGATCCCGAGTTTAAGAAATAGACTCTCGATGAAGAAGAACATCACCAGCAGCAGCAGGCCGAGCAGTATCCAGTCCGGGATCTCCAGACCCCAGACCGAATGCCTCGTCTCGAGGTTCCGGTATACCGTGCTCTGCTCCAGCAACTGGAATGCCCTTGAGCCTCAGCCGGAGAGAAGGAAGCTCTTGGCGGCGTTGGCCACCACGAGCAGGAAGCCGCCCACCAGACAGCCCTTCAAGATCGTGTTGCCCCTGGTCGGATCATCGGAGGTGAAGCGCATGATCGCTCCGACGACGATCGCGATCACCAACAGCCCCGGACCCACGATGTGAAGCAGGTAGACCAAGATTTTGTTCAGCCAGGTCTGGGTCTGGCCCTCGAGGTCGCCGCGCGCCAGGACATCGGGCGCGAACGACAGGACAAGACCGAACACGAGCAAACAGGCCAGTGCCAGAATAATCGCACCAGTATCTCTACGACAGGTACCAGCGGTCATCGGGTTCCTCCCTTTTTCTTACTTCGTTCGGTAACGGTCTCTCTGATTAGTCGCACAACCACCGCATTGATCGAAGTGTATTCACGCCTGGCCTTCTGCTCGAGGTGCCGCCGCTGGGCAGGGCTCAAAGCAACGGTGGTTCGGATTCTCTCTACGTTCAACGTTTTCTCCGCCTTGACTCGGTGTCCTTGCGATCTTCATCGATCAGATTGCGAATGTACTCCTCGCGGGTGACACCCGCGCGCGAGGCCTCCTCGGATATCTGAAGGTGGAGATCGTCGGGAATCCGCAAGGTCAGCGGGGGTGCATCCAGCCCGGGCTTGCGTTGTGTCAACAGAAGCTCTCCGATCGGCGGGGAAGCTACCAGTGCAATACCCAGGTGTCAAGCTGACAGCAGAGATTGATAATGCCTGTAACTAACGGTACATGGAGGCACCTGACAAATTCAGGCGTACGGAAACCGAACGAGGCGCTCGGGCTAAGAACGGAGCAGAAGAACTGCGAGGCACTTCAGTCTTCCTCGTCCTCGTCTAGATCCCGCTCCGAGCGTACCTCGAACTCCCCTCCCTCCACGAACCGCCTGAAGAAGTCGAAACCCTTGGAAAAAGACTTCTTCGGCAAGGAGATCTCAGAGCCACCCTCGTAGAACCGCTCGGGCAGCAGAGCCAGGTTGAGCGCCTGGTACGGCGGAGAATCGTCGTCCGGATCGTCCTTGACCTTGAGGAAGTACGCCTGACCCCAGGTGTGTAGCGCCTTGATCTGGTTGGGGTGGAGGATGAACTCCTCCACCTCCCGCTCCGAGTAATCGAAGGTCGGCTTGGTGGTCCACAGCTTGCCCGCGGTGTGACGAGCGGTGCGCTTAAGCCCTAGCTGGGTGCCGATCGTACGGGCCACCCGTTCGGCCAGGTCAGCGTCCTCCTGGGCCATGATCAGCTTCAACCGGGTGTTGCCCCAGATACGGTCCGCGAACTCCTTGGAAACGCCTTCAAGGTCGGCGACCGTCTGGTGCGCGAGCAGGATCGGCACCTTGGCGCTCCGCAGTTTATTTACTGCATCGGAGAAGCCCTCATAGGCAAAAGTGTAGAACTCGTCGGCATAAAGACAGAAGAGATCGGCCTTTGGCAGCACGCCCATGTCCCGCAGTCCGGCACACTGCTGGAAGTTCTGGAGCACGAGCTTGCCGATCGCCGGGGCCAGGATCTTGAAGTTGACCGCCGGCAACTGGAAGTACACGATGCCCCCGCTGGACACGATATCCGAGATCACGATGTCCGGATCCGAGGAGTTGAGCTGGTCGATATCGAGCTCCTCGAGGTTCGAGATCAGCCCGGTGTAAGTCTGCCCGAAGCGGTCCCCGAGCTGCTGGATCTTGGAGCGGATCTTGTGCGCCGACCGCTTGTCCGAGGTCCGCTCGAGGAAGAAGTTCCGGCACTTCTCCGACGACAGAAAGACCAGGACATCCCGGATCGTGAACGGCACATTCTTGCCGTCGATCTCGGTTGCAGCGAGCACGGTAAAGGTGCTCTTGAGCATGGTCTTGGCCTCGCTCGCGTAGTACTCGTCACTGAACTCGAAGCAAGAAAGCAGCATCTCGGCCATGGTCTGAGGGCTGGTTTCAGGGATAGGATGTATAGGATTGTACGTGTGGCTTTCATCCGGAAAAGGCAGGGAGAACATCTTCAATTCTTCCAGCCGGCCAGCGGTACGGGCCAGGCCCTTCAGCCCGTCCACGAACTCTCGATCGCCCTTGGCGTCGATGATCAGCATGCCCTTCTTGCGCACCATGTCCTGGTAAATCATTGGCATGAGAACGCCACGGGTCTTGCCCGATCCCGTGGAGCCCAGAACATGAAAATGCATGGTCCGCTGCTCGTAAGAAACCCACTCGGCCTTTCTTGTTTTGACATCTCGGCCGACGCAGACGACACCCCGATACTTTGGAGAAGAAGGGTCCACCTGGAGCTCATCCTCCAGGGAGCGGTAGTCGAACTTGAAACCGCTTTTCTCCGGCGCCTTCTCGCCGTACATCCGGGTCAGGATCTTGTTGTTGATCACCCAGTAGATCTTCCTCGCCAGGAGGATGTACGGCACGATTAGAACGAGAAGGACCACGAGGCAGAGAATCCAGTTCTCGTGTATCCACTCGCGCGCGGGGTACAGGGTGACGAACAGCTCGGGAATCTCGCCCCTGTAGTTGGTCCCTGACATGATGTAGTAGGCGGCCTCGAGCAATCCATAGAGCAAGAATGGCAGAAGAAAGATACCTTCCAGGATCCGCTCGAAACGGGAAGAAACATCAGCATCAGCCATCAGGATCCCTCCCGAATCTCGTCGGCAAGCTCACCAAGAATTTCCCAGGCCCGGCTAACCTCGCCAGGGTCGCCCAGGTCCTCCAGCGCAATGCCCTTGGCCTGGAGCACCTCGACCGCCCGGTCCGTCCAGTCGCTGATTGCCTTCAGCGCCTGGATCCTCTTCTCCGACTTTTTCGAGACCAGGGCCGCGGCCGGAGCATCGGAGAATCCCCACCTCCGGACGGCCGCAGACACCGGCTCCAGGCCCACGAATGCGTTCAAGGGAAGGTACTTCTTCCCGCCGGCCTTGTTCCAGATCTTCATAAGGCTGCGCTTCCTCGCCTCGCTCGGAACCGAGTACAGAAGGTCTGGAGTCATGCCCGGATGGTCGGACTTGAATCTCTGGGTCAGGTAGTAGCTGTACTTCTCGAAATCGCTCCGTATGGTCTTCAGAGATTTGTTGGCTCGGTCCACCTCCAGGAAGATCACCCGGCCGGTCTCGGGACAGACGATTCTGGCGTCCGGAGACAGCCGGCTCTTGGACCCGCCAACCGGGAGTTCGAGCCAGACGTAGGCGCTGTCCTTCCAGTCCAGCCGGGACCGCAGGGCAATGCGCTCCTCGATGGTGTCAGCATCGCTGGTGCCGAGAAACACCTCGGACACATCGAGCTGGTGGGGGATGTTCTGAACACGAAGATCGGCACGGATGCGGTCTGGATCTATGTCGAGAATACGGCCGGCACGAACCACCCCTTCCTTGCCCAGGCTGTACACGTTCAGGGTCTTGAGGTCCGGTATCGTGAACCTAGTCTTCTTCACGATCTCCCGCTTGACCCACCGACCGAGAATCACAGAAAGCTTGTTCGTCTCCTTCCGGATCAGATACTTCTGGATCTGCCCGAAAGACAGATACCGCACCCCCACCAGGATCCCGATAATCTCCTCGACACGCTCCCTGGCTTCCTGACTCATTCATGCCCCCGAACAACCGGATCCGAGACCTTCAATTCGTCCTCGCTTCGCTCGGACACCGGCCTCTCTTTCTACTCGATCTCAATCCTGCGCCTCGAGCCCGGATCTGTCATTCGCCCCGGACCCCAGTGTTCTTTCTTTCACCCCGGGCCCCAATGTTCTCTCTCCCACCTCGGACCCAAATGTTCTCTCTCTCACCTCGGACCCAAATGTTCTCTCTTCTTCCTTCTGTATAATCTACTATCCAATCTCTTCCACCTATTCATTCTCTGTATCCACTGCCTGCTCTTCATCACTCATCTACAATTGCTATTCCACTGCTTACAATCATCACTCAGTATCACTTCCTAACTCTGAAATTTCTTTTGCACCCTCCCCTACTGACTTACCTTGTTGCTACTCATTGGCCACCTGTGGATTCTCCCGCTGCTCTCCTGACCTCACCATCACTTCGTTGGGAGGGTGAGGTCAGGAGAGCAGCGGGAGAATCCACAGGTGGCCAAGACTTTGTAATATATGCGGGGTTTCGTATTCGTACCATTGGCCCCAACTACCATCATTACTTCATGCTTGTCAACACTGGTCCCAACATTCTAGGCAACAGTGATCCACCCGGGGGGATCGGTGGTCTGCGCACAGGGATCAGCCTTGCTTGCCTTCGGGTACTTCGGCGAACAGCTCCTCGACGATGGCCTTGAGCTTCTCGAACTGGTCCATCAGCTCCTTGAGCTGCTCCGTCGTGGGCGGCGCCTTCCGGCTGAGGCTCACGGCCTTGACCTTCACACGGCCGGCCTTCTCGTCGTACTGGACAAGATCAGCGAACCGCCTCGCCGGATCTCGCTTGGCCTTGGCGGGCTCGTCGTCGCCTTCGTCCTTGGCGCCGGCCTTCTTGCGAGCCGCGCTGAGCGCCTTCTCCAGGTCGCGCTTGCCCAGCTTCTTGTCGGCGTACCCGCGGGCCATGGCCCTGACCTTCTTCTCAGGGTAGCTGTTCAGCAGCCGCACCAGCAGGTCTGTTACCGAGTAGCCCATCTTGTGGCTCCTCGAGAACTTCTGCAGCCAGTCCGGTGCACGCAGGATCGACATCTGTCGGCTGAGCTTCTGCGGGCTCATGCCGAGGTGCTTGGCCAGGTCCTCCTGGCTCACGCCCTTGTCCTCGATCAGGATCTTGAAGGCACAGGCGATCTCCCAGGCGGTCAGGTCCGAGCGTAGGAGGTTCTCGGTCAGTGCGACCTCGACCTTGTCCGAGTCGGCGAGTTCGGCCAGAAGCCGCGCGGGCAGCTTCTTCAGACCAGCGGCCTGGGCAGCCTTGAGCCGCCGCTCGCCGGCGAGCACGTCGTACATGCCCTGCTCCTCGGACTCGATCACGAGCAGGGGCGTGAGCACGCCCTTCTCCTTGATCGAGGCCACGAGCTGCTGGAACTCCTCGGAGCCCTGGTCCACCTCTTCCCTGGGCTGGTACGCTCCGGTACGCAGCTTTCCGATCTTCAGTTCCCTGACGTCCAGATTCACTTGACCACCTCCCTGCCCTTCTTCTTCATTCCCTTCATCGTACGCTGCCAGAGCTCGGCGGGCTTGACCTCGAGCAGGCCGCCGTACTCGACGTACGAAGTCAGTACCCTGACCACGTAGTTCTGGGTCTCCTTGAACGGCGGCACGTACCCCCTCTCGAACACCCTATCCTCGCCCGCATTGTAGCTCGCCAGCATGCTGATCAGGTCGCCCTTGAACAGCTTGGCCAGCTCCGCGAGGTACCGTGTGCCGCCGTGGATGTTCTGCTCCGGATCGTACGGGTCCTTGACGCCAAGCCTGCGGGCCGTGGCCGGCATGAGCTGCATCAGGCCCATGGCGCCGACCTTGCTCCTGGCCCTGGCATCGAAGTTGCTCTCACGCTTGATCACGGCCTTGATCAGCGCTGCCGGAATGCTGTGGAGCCGAGACGCCTGCTCGATGGTCTTGTCGAAGCGGTTCTCCTTCTGCGTGCTCCCCTTTAGTACGCCATCGAACGGGGTCTCTGGCCGGTCATTCCTGGGCGCCCTACCCTGCCCGCCTCCTGGCTCCGAAGCCAGGACGGCCTCGGAAAGCAGGAGGAACAGAAGCACGGCTGCCGGCCTGAACGCCCTGCCCCACCCAGCACGAGGGCGGTTCACGGTATCCCCTTGCCCTCGAGCCCGGGGATCACCATCTGAGGCCCGTCCTCCCACGGGAACTTCTCGGCCGGCTTGCCGCGGCCTCGAGGCACCCAGCGGCTGTTCCTGGGGTCCACGTCGATCCGCGGCCACTCCCGGCAGTCGAGCCACTGGCATGTGCCGTACACCTGGCGGTTGATGGTGCACTCGGAAGGGATGAGGCTGCGAGTGCCCTTCTTGCCTTTACCGCAGGTCGGACAGACGATCTGGCCGGGCTGCTTGGTCCGCTGGACGTAGCGCTTGGAGGCTGGGGTCTTGTCTTCCGGCAACGGGCGCCCTCCACTGCTGAAGGTCGGAGTATCAGCAGGACTAGGTCTTTTGTCAAGAGTGTTTGCAGCGGCCCTGCTGGCGGATGCGCAGGGCTTGATCGCCGCGGTGCTCAGCTTACCGCTGTGCCTTGATCAGGCAGACGACCACCGGCGCTTGGATGAATGGAATAACCCACGCCTGGCCGCAGAACACGGCCAGCGCGGATAGCACGCTCACCAGCATTACCATAAACACAGACACCAGATGTTTTTTATCCATACTTTTATCTCCTTTCTCGGGCCCATCAGGCCCGGATTCGCTCGTTGCAGCCAGGACCCGCCGTTGCGAGCGAGCTGCTTCTCGCCGACTTAGCCCTCTGCTGGCAGCACAGGGCCAAGATGTAGCCAAGTAAAACCGCAGAACTCCTCTCACACAGTATATATACGTATTTCACATCGGAATCATCTCGATTTATTCATCCTCTCACAGATTTCCATTCTGTCAAGGCCCCCTACTCCGGGATCGTTCCACCGGGGACGTCCGGGCGTCCAGGCGCTCGGACGTTCGGACGCCCAGACGGCCATACGCCCGGTCGGCCGCTGGTCTGCAATTCCGGACGTCCGGCCGCCCAGATGTCCGGGCGTCCAGAATACCAGACACCTGGACGAATAACTTGACCAGACGCTCAGACGGCTGGTAGTCTGGCCGTGCAGTAGGAGCAGCCGTCCGGACACCCAGGAGCCCGGACGGCCAGGAGAATGAACGACCAGCCGTATGAGCGGCCGGATGACTGACAACCCGGGAGTCCAGGCGTCCAGGAGAACGGACGGCCGGGCGTCCAGTAGAGGCGGACGCGCAGACGAGCAAGCTACCAGCCGGCCAGGCGGGCGAGAGCGCAGGAGTCCGGACGGCCAGGGCAGGGGAGGTGCTAGATGACCAGGGTGATCGCGATCGTCAACCAGAAGGGAGGCGTGGGGAAAACCACCACCGTGGTCAACCTCGGCGCCGGCGCAGCAAGGAAGGGGAAGAGAGTGCTGCTGGTGGACCTGGACCACCAGGGTGCGCTCACGAGCCACCTGGGCGTGGATCCGGACAGCCTGGAGAGGACGATCTACGATGCGCTGAAGGGGGAGGTGACTGCCGAAGAGCTGATCTTGCGCTACGAGGAAGCCGGACTCGACTTCATCGGCGCGAACATGGAGCTGTCCGGCGCGGAGATGGAGCTGGTATCCGCGATCGGCAGGGAGAGGCTGCTCAAGGACACGCTGGAGCCGTTGCTCGGACGATACGACCTGGTGCTGCTGGACTGCTCGCCTTCTCTGGGCCTGCTCACCGTGAACGCGCTCACCGCGGCCAACGAGGTGCTCATTCCAGTGCACACCGAGTACCTGGCGCTACGGGGGATGGGCAAGCTCCTCGAAACGCTGGAGCTGGTACGAAGGCGGATCAACCCGGACCTGAAGACTACGGGTATCCTCAGCTGCATGTACGACGGCCGCCGCAACCTGGACCGGGATGTAATCGCAGAGATCAGGAACACGTGCGGCGGCGACATGCTGCAGACAGTGATCCGCCGCAACGTGGCGATCGCGGAAGCACCGATCAAGGGCGTGGATATCTTCAAGTACGAACCGGCGTCAACTGGCGCCGAGGACTACGGAAAGCTGGTAGAGGAGGTGATCGGACATGGCTAAGGCGAAGCTGAAAGACGCAAAGCTGCCCTGGATCGGATCGACCGACGGAGAAAGGGCAGGGGAGGGTGCAAAGGAATCGGCAGCGGCCACTGGAAACAAGGAGGGCGAAGTACTCGAAAACACATCCGGACGCCCGGTCGTCCAGACGTCCAGCCGTCCGGATGTCCGAGAAGGAGCGGGCAGGGCTCCACGCAAGAAGATTAGTCCGCCGGCGAGACGCAAGGAAGACCCCAAGCTCGAGCCTAGAAGAGGCAAGCGGTCGGACGAGGGCTTCCAGAAGATGACGCTGTACCTGCGTGCCGATACGGTCGACGCGCTGAAGATCAAGGCCATCCACGAGAAGTGCGATGCATCCGACATCGCGCAGGTGGCGATCGAGAAGTACCTGGGGTAGGGGAGAGCTACACTTCAAGGTAAAACAGTCCCCGTAGGCTTTACTCGACACTATCTCGGTTGAAATGACGATCCTCAAGGCTCGGGTGGTGAGCCGTGGCCTCTACCTCTGAAATCGGTTCGCCCAAGCCAAGGGTCCTTATCGTGGACAACGAGGAGTTGGCGCGCAATACATTCAGCAAGAACCTGCGTAACCTCGGATACGAGGTAAAGACCGCTCCGGGCGCCGCTAAGGCCCGACACTTACTGAAAAGCACGGTATTCGACGTGGCGCTGCTCGACGTGGTGCTTACCGGCGGACCGAACGGACTGTACCTCGCAGCCTGGCTGGACAAGGTCTACCCCGATCTACCCATCGTGTTGATGAGCGACAAAGCTCGTAAGGTCATGATCGCGGAAGCGATGACGCTCGGTGTGATAGAGTTTCTCGAGAAGCCAGTTGGCCTGAGGGAACTGGACCTCGCACTGAAGCGGGCGATCGCCCGCACAGCACCACCCATGAACAAGGTGGATCCTAATACGGACGAATCGGAGCGACAGATTATCAAAGGAGCCCTCGACAGGAACCACTGGAAGCTTCAGCAATCGGCCGAAGAGCTGGGCTACTCGGTCTCTACGCTGAAGCGAAGAATGAAAAGATACGGTTTGCGAAAGTAATCGGAATAGTAACTGTTTTGTGATTCGATGAGCCGTTTCGGTTCAGATTTGAACCGAAACGTGTCACGCAGTGCGTTACGTAGCTCCTTGTTTTTCTTAGCAATTACACTTGACAGCCTATCACGATCATGGCAAGCTCGCTTGCACGATGAAGTCCAATCTTGATATTCATAGAGCAAACAGGAATTCGTTTCTTCTGCTTTGCTTCGAAGCAGGAGATTTCCGGTGCGGAATACTATTAATCAGAAGGGGGTCCGAGTCATGAGGAAGTTCGTGTTTGCGTCGTCGTCCGTGGTCCTGGGGCTGCTTGTGTCGTTCGCCCTCATCTCGCAGAGCGAGGCCGGCACTCAGGGGAGCGAAACGGGTAAATTGCCACTCTCGTTTTTCGATCCCGACAAGGCTGTTAAGGAGTTCGATGAAGAGAAGGATTTGATTCTCGATGATTCGCAGCCCCCGGCGATGGATGCCGCAGAGAGGGCTGACTTGATCGACAAGTATGTCGAGGAAAACGGATCGCTCCCGCCCGATCCGGAGTCCTATCGGGAAGTATCACACAGCTACATGGTGTATCCCGGGGGTGGAATCGAATCACTGTCCGTCGATTCAGATCTCTGCAACGACGAGGGTCAATGCGATGGAACGCAGCACTCCCACGACCCCATCGATATTGATCACGATGATGATTTCGATTCCGGTGGGACCAGCGCACCTAATTACTACGGAGGAGGCGACGGGAGCTACTCCGATCCCTTCTGCATCTGTAAATGGAGTATTGATGCGGATGGCGGGGGCTACGGAATCAGGGTCACCGGTGGCGAGAATCTCTCTGCCTTCTTCGTGATCAGAAACGTCACCGTCACCGGCGCAGAACACGACACCTGGCCGGCAACCGGCGGTGCGGGCATTCTCCTGAACAACGTTGGCGTGAGTGTCGGACCGTACTACTATCCGCTCGCCCGACTGGTCTACGAAGTCTATAGCTATGGCAACCACCACGGCATGCTCGTGTATGACGATTCTCCGGTCGCAGTCGGAGCGTCCGACTTCTGGAGCAATGGCAGCGTCGGCTTCTACGTCTACAATTTCGGAGCAGAGAACAGTAACGTTGTCGAAGTTGATGACATCACGGCATTGTGGAACACCTATGGCATTTACTTGCTATATTCCGATTATGTCGAAATCAGCGATTCCTCAGTGTCAAGCAGCTCAAACTATGGGGTATATATCAGGCAGTCCGACCACAATACGTTCACAACCGTGGATTCCTCGAATAATAGCAGCCATGGGTATCGGCTTTATGAGGCCGACTACAATAGCGTTGTCGGAGAGATGTACGATCACACACAGATCAACGGTAACACTGGTTCCGGCGTGTATATCCACAAGGGCGGAGACACGACGAACGGGTCTGACCATAATACGCTCGAGTGGCTTGACATCGATGGAGACGCCTACAGTACCAACGGGATCACGGTCTACTACTCACACGACAACACGATCAGGTACTCTTGGATGACGGACAACGATATTGGTTTGAACATCTGGTACTCTCATGACACGACTGTTGAGGGCAGTGACATGGAGTACAATCGGCAAGACGGTATCTTCACGTATTATTCAAACGACGCTACCTTCGATGACGTCGGCTCCACGTATAATGACAGGTATGGAGCCTTGATCAATAGAGGAGATAGTGTCTGGTTCAAGGATGGTTGCAGGCTTCGAGTAAACGACTCGTACGGCCTGTATCTGTACAGGCACGACGATGGTCTGTTCGAGGACAGCGACTCGATGTACAACGGGGTCTCCGCTTCCGCTGGCTACCGGTACGGCATCTTCCTCTACGACGCCGAAAAAAACACCATCGGGGATTCCGTCATCTCCGAGAACGAGGAGAGCGGAATCGTTCTGTCGTTATGCCGTCCTAGCAGCGATGAAGTTGCCAACATCATCACCAACAACACGATCGCGGAAAATGAAGACCACGGCGTTTTCGTGCACAATTCTGACTATGTCATGATCGGCTGCCATGCTGATGAAGTGCCTGGCAACGACATCGACGACAACAAGGGCTACGGCGTGTACGTCGATGGTACCGACGATAAAATACATATCGATCTAAACTACATCCACGGCAACGACGACTATGGGATCTATCTAGACAATACCGACACCTATATCACCGCCGTGACGGCATTATGGAATGACATTCACATGAACAATGGTGGTGACAACCAGGCCTACAGCGACACCGACGACGTCGATGTAGACATTGGCGGCAAGTGCGGTGCTCGCCATGTCGGAAACTATTACATTGACGACACTTACGGGTGCGATCCAAGAGCTTGCGCCGGAGGAGGTGGTGATTACTACTGCGCGACCCATTACGAATGGGATGGAGGCGAAGTCACCGACACCCAACCATACAACGAGTGGCACACGAGTTTCTAGTAGCTTCTGCCGAGCCCTCGCCGCAGTCACAAATAGACGAAGCCCCAATGCTTGACATGCGGGGAATTGCCCTTGATACTTAAGAAAGCCAACTGGATTGGACGAACAGTGTTCGGCTACCGCGCATTGAGATCGTACTCGAGGCTTTTACTCGCGACCATAAGCCTCGCCGGCTGCACCGACAGCACGGGGAATGCCCCTGGACCTCCTGGTCCGAAAGGACCGAGGTGCGTTCGGTACGCTGACGGCAACTCCACAGCATACGACCAAGACGGGCTATCCTGGTCATCGGCGTACGTGTTGATTCAGGACGCGATCAACGCGGCGCAAGATGCGATCCAGGCGCAGATCGACGCGGAGGACATGGTCAATCCTGAGGAGGAGGGACCCTACTGCGAGGTCTGGGTGGCTGCCGGCACGTACGCGGTATACCAGGGCAATCAGACCGATACGATCGAGCTGAAACCAGGGATACACTTTTACGGGGGCTTCAGCGGCAATGAGGAGTATCGAGAGGCCCGAGACTTGAATGGGGCCAAGACCGTACTGGACGGCAAGGGAGAGGATGCTTCTGTCTGTCATGTGGTTACCGCGGCGGGCGAAAAGTCATCCCAGGAGATAATCATAGATGGGTTCACCATAACAGGTGGTAATGCATGCCCGGGCTCTTCCGACAGGCGAGACGGCCACGGCGGCGGCCTGATAGCCTATGGAAAAACCTTGGTGAGTAACTGCGTGTTCGAGAGCAATCTGTCAGATCAAGGAGGAGCGATTAAGCTCGAACGGGCAAACAAGGCAGCGATAATAAATACGGATTTCTTTTCGAATGAGAGCCGTGGTTCGGGAGGGGCTGTCAGCACCAAATACGTTGATGAATTACTCATTAAAAACGGTCGTTTTCTATCCAATCGAGCTGGCTGGAATGGGGGTGCTGTTAACAGAGGGGCGCGAATTATCATCGCTGATTGCATCTTTCATGGCAACCAGAGTTCCCTGAATCCCGAGTGCTATAAAGACGCCCCGAGGCCATATTGCGGAGGTGGGGCACTCGGTACCAGCGGATCGAACTATATCTATCGCAGCGTGTTCTACGAGAACGAAGGCGGCAACGGGGGAGCCGTTCACTGCAGCAGTGGCGGATCGGTCGTTGCGACCGCCTCGGTGTTCCTGTCAAACAAGGGAAGTCCTGTCGGTGGCATCGGTAATGATGGCTGCACGGTCCAGGTGATCAACAGCACCTTTGTCGGCAACATGGGCTCCGAGGCTGGTTCTGTCGTTCAGTGGGGCGGAGGCCGCCGCCTGTTCGGCACGCACATCGTGAACTCGATACTCTGGGGGAACGGGCTATGGGATGGCGAGCTTCCGGTAGTGCTCGACGGTCCCGAGATCGTCGACTGGACAGAAGGCACCCAGAACTACCTGAAAGTACTGTACAGCGACGTGGAAGGCGGATATCCCGGCGAGGGGAACATCGACCAGGATCCACGCTTCGAGGATGCACGGAGCGGAGATGTCCATTTGCGAAGCGGCTCGCCGTGCATTGACGCGGGGATAGGTGCTTTCGCGCCGGAAACCGATATATCTGGAAATTCGCCTCGAGATGACCTGGGCGGTATGGACACCGGTATCGGACCACCCTGGGTCGATATGGGTGCGTACGAGTACCTGCCACGATGACAGTGGAAGGGAAGCAGGCCGCCGCCTTGGCCACACTGGTCGTAGCCTCCTCTGCTCTGGTGCAGTGCGAAGACAATCGCCGGGATTACTTCCTGAACGATCCGGAAGAGCAGAAGCCAGCATGCGTTCGGTTCGTGGACTGGAGCACGTCTGCGGCAATGGCTGACGGACTCTCCTGGGACAAGGCATTCTCGACCGTTCAGAGGGGAATCGACTCTGCGGTAGAAGCAACAAGAGACTCCGATGGTGGCGAATCCGCAGCAGCGCATCGCTCATGCGAGGTCTGGGTGAATGGCGGTGTGTACGAGGTGTTCATCTCGGCCCGGGAGGACACGATAGTGCTCCAGCCTGGCATCAAGCTGTACGGCGGCTTCGATGGATCAGAGAGGTACCGAAGCCAACGCAACTGGCAAATCAACGAGACGGTGCTCGACGGCGAAGCTTCGGGCGATCGGGTGTGCCATGTGGTGAGTATTATCGAGGATGGGGAATCAGAGCCACGGGCCGCCTCGAAGATCGATGGATTCACCATCTCCGACGGAGACGCAAGCTGCGACGGACCTGATGGGGGTAGGGGTGGCGGCATGATCGTCGAGGCGCTTGCCGTGGTCGAAAACTGCCGCTTCAAAGACAACACAGCTCAGGACGGGGGGGGACTCTTCTATTCAGGAGACAAGCCCCTTGCCGTGGTGAACTGCGAGTTCAGCGGCAACCAGGCTTCGAATCAGGGTGGCGGCATGATATCCACCAGCCTGGGTCCTGTGCATGTCAGGGGAAGCAGCTTCAACTCGAACCAGTCGTCTGGTGACGGAGGAGGCCTGTGTATCGCAGGCGGCGAGTACTTCATTCGCGAATGCACCTTTGATAGCAATACGTCCCTGGAAGGGCGAGGCGGTGGGATTGCGATACTGCATGATGAACGAGGATGTATGCTCGAGCACAGGCTGGAACGTTGCTCGTTCATTCGCAATTCAGGGAGCGGCGGCGGTGGCGGCCTGTACACCGAGACCTGTCGAGCCGATATCTCTAACTCGGTCTTCGCCACCAATGAAGGCGGCAGGGGCGGAGGGCTGGAGAGCTTTGAAACGATACTGAACATCACCAACTGCACCTTCTTCGGGAATCAAGGAACGCATGGCGGGGCTGCGTCATTCCGCGGCGACGGATCTTCCACGGACGTACATATCTGGAACACGATCGTTTGGGGTAACATATCGGAAGAAGCCACACTGCAGATGGACACACGAACGAGTGGGGGCCTAAAAATCGGCCATTCCCTGATCCAGGACAAGTGCAACAGTGACTATCTGGGCTGTGGTGCTCGCTCGAACGTGGCAGTGCTCGATGAAGATCCCATGCTGCGAGACGAGTCGAGCGGTGACCTCCGGCTTGATCCGGATTCACCCTGCATAGACGCTGCAGACGGCTTCTTCGCCCCGCCAGACGACCTGGATGGCAATCCAAGAATCGACGATCCCGGCCACGAGAACACGGGGCTGGGCCCGCCCTGGGCTGATATCGGGGCTTACGAGTTTGGATGGTAGCTACTGCTGGTCGCAACCACCGCTAGAGAATACTGTTATGAGGTGATGAGTAGATCCTAATAGACAATCAATGGTTCCGGCTCTTGCTAGCTAATTTCATCGCCACCTCAACAGCCGCCGGCGCTCCTCCTCCCTTCCGAACCAGCTCCTCGAGCTCCTCGACGAACCGGGCGCGGGCCTCGGCCGAGGCCTCGGGGCACCGCGCGTCGAACTCTAAAAGGCCCGCCGCTCGGGCTTCTGCCCGATTGCGGCGGGAGTTCCAGGTTCCCGGTTCCAGGTTCCTGGTTGACGCTGCAGGAGAGCGAACAGCAATTCTCTGACGAAACTCGGCGAACATGGACTTGAACTCCTCACAGGTAGCCGGACGATCCTCCGGCGGGAGTTCCAGGTTCCGTGTTCCCGGTTCCTGGTCGCCCGCCTTCGGCGGGTGTTCCTGGTTCCGGGTTCCATGTTCCACGTTTCCTGAGACCACGCCGCTGGGAGCAGGGCGCCTGCGACGCTCGTCGGCCTCGTGGCCGAGCCGCTCGACCATGTTGACACGTCCCTCGACGCGTTTCGTGGCGTAGGCCAGAGGATTGAGCACGCGCCGGCAGACCAGCAACTCGAGGCCGTCGGCCAGAGCGATCCAGTCCCAAGGACAGCCAAACGGATACAGCTCGGTCCGCCACCTCGACAGCCGCATCAGCCGGTCGGCGAGTCGATGAAGGGGCAGGGCGCCGTAGTATTCTCGGCCGACGGCCTCCAGGCGCCGCCTGACGGTCGAGCTCGGCTCGCCCCGAGGCGGGTCCTCCATCCGATCCAGCCAGGACTGCGGCGCCTCCTGGCGCCCTGCAGGTTCTGGCTGGGGTTCCAAGTTCCCAGTTCCAGGTTCCAGGTTTTCCGGAGGCGTAGCAGATCCGGGCCTTGGTGCAACACCCGCCGGCTGGAGATCACCAGCCTGGCGGGCGTTCAGGCGGTCGGTTCCTGCGGTCTTGGTGTCTGAAGCGCTCAAGAGCGGCCGGATCTGGCTTTCAGAGCCACTGGCGGCAGTGGAGCCGGGCAGAGATCGAAGCTCACAGGGAGGCTCAGGACGCGAAGCGCCCTGAGCCGGTTCCTGGTTCCGGGTCCCGCCGGCCTGTGGCCGGAGTTCCCGGTTCCGAGTTCCCAGTTCCTGGTTGACCGACGACTCATCGGGCTGGCAACCAGACGACGAGGGCTTCTCAGAGCCTTCGGGAATCCGGCCATTGGCCGGAGGTAGAGGCCCGTCGGTCGACGGGCCGTAGCTGCAGCCCGAGCGGCCGGCATCGGCCGGGCGTTCCCCGGCCGCGGACTCCGAGGACGTCGAGGGCTCCCGCAGCTCTTCGCAGGGTGGGTGCTCCTCAACCCCAGACCTAGAAGCCTGCAGCTCATGCAGCTCATGTGCTCTGTCCCTGGTCTCGACCAGGTCGTCTGTCGAGCTGCTCTCGCGCGCCTGCGGTTGTGTACTACCACCGTTGTCCGATGATTGTACTTCTTGCAGCTCTGGGCTATTCTCTAAGGGCCGCCGGATTTCGGCGACCTGGTCGCCGGGATCCGGCTCAACCCCAGAGGCCCGCGTAGGGGAGGGCGCGCATGGCGCCACCGCGGGAGAGGGGACGGCCGTGAGACCATGAGCCGGAGCAGGCTCGGCCTGCAAGGCGAGGATGCGCTCACGCACCTTGGCGAAGAAGGGCGAGAGGTCCACGAGCAGGCCTCGGCCGCGGTCGGACCGGACACGGATAGCACCAGCGGCGCGGAGCTGGACCAGGGCATCACCAACGCCCGTGTCCGAGCAGCCGACCAGGCCGGCGAGCTCGGCACGGTAGGTCCGGACCACGGGCCAGTAGTTGGCCAGAGCGCGAAGCTCGAGCAGGAGCAGCCGAGCAGTCGGGGTGAGGGGCTTGAGCCGAACAACCCCGCTCTCCAGGTCCTCCTGGCCGCAGCGCAGCCCGAGCAGGACCTCGCGCTCCTGGGAGGCCTGCTGCACCCACTCGGTCACGTCGCAGCCGAGGAGGCTGGACAGGTGCTCGTTCAACCCGCCTCTGGCGGGAGTTCCTGGTTCCTGGTTCCGGGTTCCGGGTCGCCGGCCTGGGGCCGGGGTTCCAAGTTCCTGGTTCCTGGTTCCTGGTCGCCGGCCTGCGGCGGGAGTTCCTGATTCCTGGTTCCGGGTTCCGGGTTTCTTGGGTCCGGGCAAGGGGGAGGGCAGGTGGATTCTCGGAGTACTCATCGTGAATCTCCGGCGAAGGTCGGGGTAAGTGGCGCCGAAACGGCAGTAAAGGGGTCGGATCCGGCTGCTGATCGGCCGGAAGCGGCGGCAAAGGAGGCAGAAACGGCAGGTAGGGGCCTAGGAGGGCGATCGGAGGGGCAAGGTGCGCGGGAACCGCGCACCTGTGACCGAGTATCGGTCAAGAATGACCGGAAACCGAACAGACGTGACCTAAAAGAGGTCAGAAGTGACCGATTATCGGTCAGGCCAGGCAGGATCGGAGAGAGGGCAGGTGCGGCTGAACAGCACGGTCGAGGTTCACCCGCCGTTGCTGCATGAGAAACCGTGCCGGCGTCGGGTCGATGCTCTCCCTGGAAGCCAAGGAGTTCACCAACACCGAGCCCGTACACACCTCTCCTGTTCGACATGCGCATGCCGTTTCCCTTCGGTAAGTTCCGCTCGACTCAGAATCCGAATCCCAAGCCGGGACGGGCACTCACCTGTGCTTCGTCACCTACTCCGACCGGGCACAACTCACCGGCTGTGCTCTGGTCGAATCAGGCGACAAACATTCATCGGGAAAACCTTGACGATCGGAGGCGGCGGTCAGTAGGCTGCAGGTCAGGAAACGCCTGAAAACCTAGCCGCTTCGATCTGCCCCGCCTCGGCTGCAGCAACAGCCGGAGCGGGGTTCGGCTTTCCTACTCCAAAGAGCGACGGAGCCGCGGCCTCGGGCCGCGACTATCCAGAGCTGGCGGACGGACGACCGCGACCGGACGGCCCCGACCGGGCAGGGCCGACGTCCGACAGCTCGGAGAACACTCCCTCAAGAACATCGAGAACGGACATCGGCCGATCGCCGTGTCCGAGAAACGACAGGCTCACACCAAAGGCGAAGGGGCAGGGGGCCCGGCCCGCAAGGAACCGAGCAGCTCGTCTATATCCACGGAGCAGGTACAAACCACCACCCCTGCCGCTGCGCGACAAAAGGCCCAGGAAAACTCTTGACGGTACGAACCGAGGGTGGGTAATCTGCCCCTAGCTCATTGATCCTTCGGTTCGAATCGCCGCCCCGTCCTGGTTGCGCCAACAACCGAGACGGGGTTTGAGCATTCTTGGGGCCGTGTCATTCTCGGAAGCGCCACGGTCCCGAAGAGTAGACCGCGAAGACGGAGATCCTGAGCCGGTCCCTCAAGGATGATGGCGAGCAAAGCCGCGGCCCTCCAGCCTGAAAACGTGACACTTCCGATCTGGAAGTAAGCACAAGGGGTGGGGGGCGTCAAGTAAACATACACTACACTACGTGGCCTCCCTCTCGATGCGTACGACAAACACTCCATGAATACTAAATAATAATCGTAGCTTGAACCGAGTCATGACGACAGGAAGGGGCAAGATCTTTCTTGTCGCCCGATAGTGATAATGGGCCCTTCGATAGTGGCTCAGCATCAAGAAGCTACCGCGGCGAAAATAGAGCACTATAGCCCGTAGCATTCGCGGACATTCCTCGAAACCGCGACATCATGTAATACGTGAACGTTTCGCATGAAACTGCTGATATAATGGAGTCACTGCAACGGAGCTTGAAGGACAATTCAATAGCTATGGTGGTATTGTGGCCTGACGGCCCCCAAGGAGCAGGTTAGACGGTGTTTTTACGGGATGTGGCCCAGAGGCCGGACAGGACCCTCGGCCATGTCTCGACGGGCTTGAGGCGGTGAGCTGCCAGCAACTGAAGGCAAACGCGACGGAAGCCGACGGCACCGGACGTCCGGACGTCTGGACGCCCGCCTGACCGCCCTACTCGGGGCGGTATCGTCTCAGCCGCTAGATCGCGAGCTCCCGGTCCGAGGATCCGTACCTGCGGTACCGCGCCAGGGCCGCGGCCGAGGTGAGGCCGGCCCACTCCATGCACAACTCGAGGTCGACGCCGGCGCGGCGCCACATGACGATCGCCGAATGTCGAAGATCCTGAACCCGGAGATCCTCGATGCCGGCCCGTTCGCGGGCCGCCTCGAAGGCGGTGGTGAAGTCGCGGAGCCGCCGGCCGCGGTACAGGAACACGGCACCCCGCCGTGGCCACGGCCGCGCGGTTTGGATGAACACGCCTTCTCGTTCATCGAAAACAGGGCCCTCTTCGAGGGCCTCAGAACCGCTTTTTAAGGGGATATCTGACCCCTCACCGGGGCGAGATCGTGTCTCCTGCGGCGTCTGACGGCGCCGCTTGCGCCGCCGGTGGACCAGGATCCCCTGCAGGGCGGTTCTGACCGCTGGAAATAGCGGAATCGAACGATCAGGGACGCGGCCGGCGACGCTCTCGTCGAGCACCAGGGCCTCACGGCGGACGTGCCTCCAGTCCAGGCCCAGCAGCTCGCCCCGGGTGAGCGCGGTCCAGTACGCGATCTCCAGCAGAGGCCGGATGTGCGGCGACGCGGCCTCGAGCAGCTGCTCGAGCTCCTTCCCGCTGACCACCCTGTCCCGGGCGTTGTCGACCTGCAGCGGCAGCACCTGGTCGCAGGGGTTGCGCAGCAAGAACCCCTGGGCCACGGCCCAGGCGCAGGCCTGCTTGAGCATGGCCATTTGCCGATTGACAACGGAAGGCCGAACTGGGTCGCCCAAGGCTCCGCGGATCCGCCCGTCAACGAAGTCCCGCAGGTCGCCCGGAAGCAACTCGCGCACCGGTCGGTCCGCGCCCAGACCAAGGGCCAAACCGCGGGCCATGCTGCGCTCGCGCCGCAGGTCCTCGGCGCCAGCCTCGGCGCGATACTCCAGCCACAGGCCGAGCATGCGCGACAGGGTAGGGCGCAGCCGCGACCGCTCCGGAAACTCGAAAGACCCGGACCGGATCTGCAGCCGGATCTCCTCGAGCCGGGCCACGGCCGGACCCAGGTCCGCGCCGAGCCGTTCGGTGTACCTCCGGCCGCGGTGGGTCACGTCGATCTGGTACCGGCCCTGGCGGAAGTTGAGGCCGGGCGGGAGCCCGGCTCGACTCTTCCCGGATCCGCTCCTCCCCGGGCTCAAGGCAGGCACTTCCTATTTCGATACACTTGGGTTTCCATCAACCCACTTTCTAGAGGATGCAGGCGGTACTTGCAAACGTGGCGGAATGGCGGGGCGTATCGGGTTGGCAATAGGGCGAAGCTCTTGGCACCCATCGCATTGATTATGTGATGGGTTATTGTCCGAGACGGCCCGACACTTAAAACATCGCGCCGCCGCAAGCGCCCACGGAGTAAGCCCACGCCCTGCGAGAATGCCGGCGATTGGCCGTCAGGAACAGGCGCGGCGATCGCCGCGCCGTGGCCGCGCTCGAGCAGCCGGCATCGGCCGGACGGGGTCCCCTGCTGTGGGCCCGGTTGGCCTCAGGGCAGCGGAAGCCCGGGTGTCCGGACGCCCACCCTCCGATGCGAGTCAGACCTAGTAAGCCGCCGGCGAGGCGCGAAGGTGCTCCTCGGCCGCGGCCAGGCTCGGAGGAGCGCGCTGCTGCTGAGCGGGAAACATACAGATCGCAACATTGACCGAAAATGGGTCAAGAATGACCCACTTTCGGTCACGCACCGCGTCACTAAAAAGAGCAACAACAGAGGCACGATTCGCTCTGTATTGGCCTTATTCCGAGTGCCCTTTTCTGGTATAATGCGGCCCTCTCCAGACGGGGGAAGCCGTGACGCGGCGGACGAGCCAAGAGAACACGAAGAACACCAAGAATCGGATAACTGCATATGTTGACTCGAAGCAGGGGGGGAGCGCCATGCGCGACAACGCAGTACGTAGGCTGAGGAACAGTAGCAAGGAAACGAGAGCAACCTGGAGTGGGATGCTATGCTTGGCATTGCTGGTGGCCACGACAGAACCAGCGGCACAACCCTGCCCATGGACACCGAACCTGGTGGAATACGAAGGCGACGGAAATCCCGAAGACTCTCGGCCGACCTGGCTGTTGGACGGCGATGAGGATTACACGGTGAATCCCCCTCTGCCCCCCGACGGAATGATCACAACCACTATACGGAGCGGTGCATACATCAATATCAGCGAGATGTACGGCCACCCATCGGTAACCTGGGTACGTCTGAGCGCGAAGATCCGCATCGATGACTATGACACCGGGGGGACCGAGGCATCGGGAGCGGTCGTGGGAGCAGCCGATCCCAATTTACAATTCGGATTCTATTTCATCGAGCAAGACGTAGCCGGAGTGCCGGTGCGCAGGATCGCACCGACCAGCCTGGACGAAGGAGGCATCTACACTGGAGCCGCTGATACCGCAGATTTCGATTGGCTGGCGAGCGATCCGCTAGACTTCCACGAATATGAATTCTACCTAGACGTGGGTGGTGGCTACTACTTCGGCTATGTTGATGGAGAATTCCTGTTCGGAGGATCAATAGCTGACCTGAATGCCCGTGAATACGATCCAGACCCGGAAGGCTTCATGGACTACATTCCGGGCGGTGCCTACTTCACTGCTGGCGGCGAGAGCGAAGGACAGGCCACCGTAACGATCGACAAGATTACACACGAAGTCTGTTTGACTGACTGCGAGGCCCGCGCACGGTGCCTCGACGCATGCGGATATGAAGGAGATGCGCCGCTGAACGAAGCGGCCTGGCCGCCTTGGTTCACCATTTCGGAAAACGCAGACGTTGTTATGACCCTGGGTACCACGCCGCCTCCGGAAAGCGCCAGCATTCTAATCGCGGAAGTTGATCCGATCACACCGGGTGATACAGCCCAGGCTGTAGCTCTGCAGCCAGTCTTCTCCGAAATGGGGCGACAGGTCGAAATGACCGTCAGAGCTCTACAGGTAACCACGCTTCCTGCAGGGGCGGAGCCTCAAGGAGTCCTCGGTTTCGGATTCGTGCAGAGCGAGTACCAGGTTCTCGTCATGTTCGCAGACTATGGTGGGGGAGACCACACTGTGGCTTTCTACGCGGGAGAGTCGGGCGGGGAGCCAATCCTCTATGGTGAGACTCCAATCGACTGGACTGAATTCCACGAGTACCGCATAGTCGAGCATCCAGAAGACGATAATATCAGGCTCTACATAGACAACACATATGTATCATCCGCTCCCAGAGCAGAGTTCCCATCATTCGATTTCCAGATGGAAGGCTTCATGATGATGGCCTCTTCAGAAAACGGGCCCTCGGTCAGCTGGTGGGATTACGTCCGCTGGGACTTCCGCCGAGACGGCTTCGAGGAAGTCTGCGACGGAGAGGACAACGACTGCGACGGAACGGTAGACAACGCAGGCGATGATCTGGACGCCGACGGCGTGTGGTTCTACTGCGACAACTGCCCGGATGACTACAATCCCGGACAGGAGGACTCAGACGGGAACGGCATTGGGGATGTCTGCGAGCTTGATCCAGTGGCAAATGCAGGACAGGATCAGAATGTGACGATTGGCTCCGAAGGTGTTGTGTTTCTCGACGGGAGAGGGAGCGTGGTAGGCCCGAGGAGGCTTCTTCTTGAGTGTTTATGGACACAGTATCAAGGCCCAGCTGTCGAGCTGCACGGTCAATTCACGTGCCAGCCAGCTTTCCGTCCAGCAGATACCGGAGCGGACACTGATTATGGATTCGAACTTTCAATCTACGATGGCTACGGCTGGAGCGAACCAGATAGTTTGCTTGTGACTGTTCAAGCATACAACGAAGCGGAAACGTTCAAAACAATCAGCAAAGTAGTTTCCGGTCTAAAGGGGAAAGGCATAGGCGCTGTTAAGGGAACTCTCCAGGGACTGGCGGCGCAAGCCAAGACCGCGAAGAGGTGCCTTTCAAAGTCGTTCTTCCTAGACAATTTCATCGCTGAGGTTGAGGAGAACCGGGGAATCAAAATCCCTACGGAAGTGGCAGACGCTCTCTTTGAAAAAGCCGAAAAGGTCTTGAACGCAAACGCTCCCTGCCTGCCTGGTTGCGACAACTTCCAGTCCGCGTACGTCTATTCAGAAAGAATGGAGTTAACCAGCGGCACGAATGCGACTACCAAGCACACCAAATTCAGCGCTCCGGAGAGCGGTATCTTCGCTCTGCGAGTGGTGAAGGGTGAAGAGCCAGTTGAGCAGGCACGTATCAAGGTGAATGGCGTGACAGTAGTTGGCCCAGAAGAACTAGCCGCTGGGCCTTCTGAGATGTGCGTACCGATTGAAGTCAAGGGAACAAACGATAACATCGATGTGGTCGTAAAAGACCTCGTGGTGGGACGCACGATAGAGGCGGAGATCTACGGCATGAGCAATATCGCCGTGGAAACGCTAACACCAACTCCCCGGTGTTCGAGAATAAGCTGGTACAGCGACCAGGGAGATAGCCAGACGTGGGACTATTTTGGGCCACCAAATCTTGAGTACTTCGACCCAGACAAGGAGTCGATAATATTTATCCATGGCTTCCCGGCAAGCAGAGAGACATTCGCCCCAACACCCACGCTCGATGAGATCCTCGACACAAATGTTTTTGAATTCAAGTTCAATTCAGTCGTAGAGGGCAGCGGTACCGACTGCGGTTCCCAAGATGGAGTAGACTTCAATTTTGGGGTATACGACTGGAGCCAGTTCAAATCTGTAATTGATCCCAAAGAAATAGCAGACGTCACAGAGAGGCTGAAAGCCGAGCAGCAAAGGACAGAACTGAACATTTGGAACAACAATAAGCTCGGAGCCGGAATGGTCTGGTGTTCGACGCCTAGCCTAGGAGAGTTGGCACTTCCAATTAGGTTCACCACGGCAACCCGAGATTTCCTCAATGAGTATTACACAACACAGGGGTACAGCACGAAGCCAATACACATTGTGGCCCACTCCATGGGGCACCAACTAGCACTACATTTTGGCGAGCTATACCTAGCTCTCGAGGAATCACAGAAGTTCGAAAGGCCGGCTTCAATCACTCTTCTGGAGCCAGGCTGGGCAATGTCGCCGTTTCTTAAAACGGAATGGTCCACTCGCTACGATGACTCGCAAAACGCCTTGATAAACATCACTTCAGATCCAGGCTTCCAGGCTGAAACGGCGATGGTACTAGGGAAGTCTTGGAGGTACCCATCAGGACAGACAAAATCAAGAGAGGCGTACAGCGATATGTCCGAGAGGATTTTTGATTTCTGGGTAGATACATATCAGAATGGAGATTCATGGGATGACGCAAACGATTGGGGCGAACTTCATCCCAGAATCGTGAGGTACTGGTTCGAGACTCAAGTGCCACTCTTGTTCGAGGATTACTACTGCGACGAGGGCGATGCGCTCGACAGATTCCCAACAACAAAATATCCCTGGGACCTTAGGCCTCAATGCGGAGAGTCAGATGATACTCCGAGCTGGACTGAGAGGGTAGATCTAGCAAAGGGTGAATCAACCATGTATTACACCGCAGGGACACCTCCGGCTATCCTAGGGGATGAATACGGCACTCAGTGCTACAAGGCATGCGATCTCGGGGCGGATGCCTATCCGGTTATTGAATCATGTCAGTGAAAGCATGACGGCCCAGTTGCTGTGAGCTATATTGCCGGACATGATTAGCACCCGCCGAAAAAAGTTGTGGTGGTTGGCTCTGTTGACGCCAATTTCTCTAATTGCATCTTGTAAAGGTGCGTCGGGCCACAGGGGGGGATGTGCTGAGGAATGTGAGAGTTCCTGCTCTGATTGTATAGAAGGGCGGGCGGATGCGGACTTGGAAGTTGATCCGGATGCGGATGACGGAACCCACGAAAAAGAGCAGTCTATCGAGGGACTGGGCCTCTGCAGCGTAGCAGGTTGGTGCTGGCAGCATCCTCTTCCACACAACCACGAATGGGCAGCCGTCTGGGGAGTCGGAAGGAATAGTGTCTGGGCAGCGACAAAATCAGGCCCACCACTTTTCTGGGACGGTGTTTCTTGGGAAAGCAGAGGATGGTGCGGGTATCGAGGATCTGTCAATTCGATCTGGACTTCTGACAGCGATAGAGCCTGGTCTGTCGGGAATGACGGCATGGCAGCAGGGTATATAGTGAAATGGGAGAACTCCAAGTGTACTGACGTTGAATCGGTGGAGGGTACCTTTTTGTTCGATATTTGCGGAATTGACAGCGAAAATGTATGGGCTGTCGGCCTGTCAGGGGATGTTATTTTCTGGAATGGAATAAGGTGGGAGAAGCAAAACAGCGGAACAGATGAGACACTGAATGGCGTCTGGGCCTACAACAGCGAACACGTTTGGGCAGTAGGCAACGGAGGAAGCATTGTCTTCTGGGATGGCGCCGATTGGAGCAAACAAGATAGCGGCACAACGAAAGCACTGTATGGTATCTGGGGCGTAGACGACTTCAACATTTGGGCAGTAGGAGTCGGAGGAGCAGTACTTCACTACGACGGCATCGCCTGGGAAGAGCAGGAAAAAGTAGTCGATGCTGCTCTGGCAACTGTGCACGGTGCAGATAGCGAACATGTTTGGGCTGGTGGAAATACTGGTGCAATGGTCTATTGGGATGGGAGAAGTTGGACACAGTTAGAAGTCGGTGTAATCTCAAGCATTAAGGACATCTGGGCCGCCGATAAAAACAATGCATGGGTAATCTCTCGTGATGGTCTTCTGTTTTGGGATGGCGAGAGCTGGGAGTTGGAAGGCGTTGATCGTAGTTCGTTAGATGATCTTCGAGGGGTTTGGGCTGCAGATAGAGAGCACGTTTGGGCCGCTGGCGAGAACAAAACAATACTCTTCTGGAATGGCGCGAAATGGGAAAAGGACTCTGGAGTTCCTGAGTTGACTCGTGGATATAGAGCTGTCGGCGGAACTGGGGAGGACAACGTATGGGCTGTAGGATCAACCGGACAAGCCGCTCATTGGGATGGAGTTGAATGGACTACGATAGAGACAGGACTTCCGGGTGATGGGCTAACCCACATCAATGGTGTATGGGTAATGGACAAAGAGCGACTGTGGGCAGTGGGAGAGAAGGGGAATGTAGTGATTCGCGATTCGAGGGGTTGGAATCTACTAGAGCTCGGAGATAGCATGATTCTCCGTGACGTCTGGGGTTTTGATTCCGAGAACGTGTGGGCTGTTGGCGATGACGGTGTGATACTCCATTGGAATGGCGGCGAGTGGCTTCAGCAGAACAGCAACGTTGATGGCTCCCTTTTTAGTATTTGGGGAACTGACGAACTCAATGCCGTTGCCGTAGGAGGCGGTGCTGACGGCACGATCACTGTGTATTGGGACGGAGTCGAGTGGAGTGAGTCGGAGCCGGTAGGGTTTGGGGTCTTGCTAGATGTTTGGGGTCGAGATTTGAATAGAATCTGGGTCACTGGGACTTTCGGTCAGATTCACTACTGGGATGGATTAGAGTGGGAGTTCCAGGATACGGAAGTCTACTTAGATATCGCAGGGATACACGGAACAAGAAGAGGCGATACCTGGGCTGTCGGCAGCTCCAGCGCTATTTTCTATCTAGGACCTTGAAGAGCGCGCTACTACAAAGACATCATGAAGGTCAGAACACAGTATGGTGCAATCAAGAAGTAGTGGAGACAGACGAACCGAGAGAACTTGGGGAGCTACTTCTTCGGCGGCAGGATCGCGTCCTTGCAGGCCTTGGCCAGGCGCATCTTGACGACCTTCTTCGCCTTGATCTTGATCGGCTCACCGGTCTGGGGATTGCGGCCCATGCGCGCCTTGCGGTGGCTGAGCACGAGCTTGCCGATCCCCGGGATGGTGAAGGCCCCGGCCTTCTTGGTCTGCGTCGTGGCCAGGTTCACGAAGGTCTCGATGAAGGCCGCTGCGTCCTTCTTGGTCATACCCATCTTCTCGGCCATGTGAGCGTGCACCTGGGACTTGGTCATTGGCTTGGCTGCCATGTCAGATACCCTCCTCGCCCTCGTCGGGCTGGTTGGAAACCGCCTGGGTACTAGACGACCCTGAAGCCGGCGTCAAGCGCGAGGTCATTACCCGACCAGGTCATCGGGCAGGACAACCTCACCGCAGTGAGGGCAACGCGTGAGCCGATGTGAGGCCCCAGAGCCCGACGAGAGGGGCACCGCATCCCAGATCAAACCCTCGACGCGGTGAGCAGGCGAAACCCCAGAGGCAGAGCACACAGAGGACGGCTCACCCCTCGGAACGGCCCTGCAGGGCCCGCCGAGCAAGCCCGCGGCCGGAAGGGCGGCCACTACGGCCTGGAGGTCGTCGTGGAGTTCTGTAAGAGCCTCTCGAGGGAGCCCGAACCACCGCTGCCGACAGCAGCGCCAGATTCGGCAGGCGCAGCCGATCGCCAAACCCGTGGTCATGTATGGTAGCAGCGCCCCCCTCGGGGGGCGGCCCTTCGGGCAGAAAAGGAAGCCGCTACCGCTGCCGCGGCAGCGGCTAAGATCCGGGGGCCTCCGGCCCCCTCAAAGGGGGAGCCCTGCGGGCTCCCGGGAGCGTATCGTCACTCGGTGCTGCTACGCGGCTTCCGCCGCTACGCTGCGGATCGGCGGAGCCGTTGACAACAGGCTCACGCTGGATGAGTACCGGAGGAGATACGGCCTCGGGCCCGACGATCCGCCGGTGCTGCTGTTCAACAAGCCATGGATGGACCAGACGCCACGGCCGTGCCGACTGCCAGGGTGCGAGCGAAGGGCGTACAGCCGGGACGGCCTGTGCAAGAACCACGATAGAGCAGAAAGAAGAAAGAGAAGAAGGCGGATGAAGAGGCAAGCCAAACTATGAACAAGAAGCCGGCCGCAGGATCGAAAAACAGAGGCGGTCGAAGAAGAGACAGACGAGGAGAGGGGCCTGTTGGAGGGTATCTTGGGATCTTGAGACGAGCATGCTCTGCATACCGAATGTATCGCGGGTGAACCTGCCCCTTAACCCTGCTGTCCGTACTGTGCTAGTAAGATGTTGGTCTCGTCGCCTGCGCGGAAGGAAGATAACGGAGAGCGCTCTCTCACGGTCTGGTGCGGACACACCGAAACTCAGTTGCGTCAAGCTTGTCGGCGGATCGGATTCTGGCGCCGTCGAAATCTACGACCCATGCCTGCCACACGGGATTACTCAACGACGAGGACCAGTACGATCTGCATAACCCGTTCAGCCCCTGGGGCCAGTGGCATCCATCAGCGGGCCCAACCTGCCCCCAACACCCCGACCAGCATGGCGGGTTTCCGCAACCGGTATAAGGATCAAGGCATTCGTCTGTCACCTTGCAGAGCCCACGGGTCTCGGTGGCTGCACATCCCCGGATAAGGGACCGCAGTTCCGAGATCGCGGGCAGGCGCCAACCCGTTTCCCCTGCCAGTTCGAGGTTGGCGCACTCCCAGAGCGCGGCACCCTGCCGCGCAGACGAGGTTCTCGGAGTCTTTTGCCACACTAGCCCGTTGATCAGGTCGGTGCAGACCTCCTCTCCGCAGTAGAACATCGACCTCGAGAGGCGGAAGCCCAGAGCATTGTCTCGGAAATTCGGTGGAGTATCAGCGCGCCGGGCCAGGCGGCATCCCTGCACGTGAGAGTTCCAGCCACCGCCGCGGCTGACACGGAATGCTCCCGACAGCGGGCCCTCGGGATCAGTTTCCTCGCCTCCGTAACTTTCGAACCAGTCCCAAACCCACTCCATGACACTCCCGCTCATATCGTACAAGCCCCAGGCATTCGGCTCCTTACTGCCCACCTGCAGGGTCGAAACTTCATTGTTCCCGCAGTACACCGCTATCTGGTTGAGGTTGGGGTCAAGCCCGCATTCTGTCTCGGTGATCGTGCCGTCGTTCCCATCACAGGGACTGAAAGCCGTGTGGCTGCCTGACCGCGCCGCGTACTCCCACTCCGCTTCGGTAGGAAGACGATAACCCTCGCAGTCTAGTACACTGCTCACCTCGTTCAGTGCCACAGTTGCCGAGTCGATGCCGCCCAATGTCCCATCATCGTCGAAGCAGTCAATGTAAGCCCCGACGCTCCCACCCGATACGCAGCTCACGTTTGACAGCGCGAAGCATGGCGTGAGCCCGTCACGCATGGACATCTCGTTGGCGTACGCTAACGCGTCATACCACGAGACCTGCTCCACGGGGCAGTCCGCACCGCACGAAAGGATGGCGCTAGGATTCCATCCCATCAACGTCTCGAACTGGTCCTGCGTGACCTCGTGGGCCATCATGCGGAAGGGCCGCGTCAGGCTGACCTCGTGCAGATCCTCGTTAGGCTGGCGGCCGGGCTCTGGTGAGCAGTCACCCGGGTACCCAGCCGGGCCCGGACAGCCGTCCGGGCTGCCCATCCAAAAAGATCCGGTCGTGACGGTGATGATGTCTGTCTGATAACCTCCGCGAACGCACCTACCGCCGATCATGAAGATCTGTTGATTTGTTTGCTGGGAGTTGAGGCGACCTGCCGAGCGCGCGAAGGAATCGGGGGTACAAAAACTTCCACCGCGCAACGAGCGAAAGGAGCCATCAACCGGGCCAGTGGGATCCGTGACTGGTGTGCCCAAGAGCCGATCGTAGTAGTCACCATCATACCAATCCAGGCACCACTCGAAGACGTTGCCGGACAGATCGTGCACCCCGAAAGGCGACACACCGGAGGGCCATGAGCCGACAGGATCTTTCTGCCCCGAGCAGTCAAAATAATTGGCGTGCTCACAGTCGATTTCGCTGAAGCCCCAAGGGAAGACTGCATAGTCGTCCGGCCCGGTCATAGGTCCGCGAGCAACGTATTCCCACTGCGCTTCGGTGGGCAGATCACCACCAACCCAACGGCAGTAGGACCGCGTGTCCTCCCCGTCAATGCAGACTACAGGATTGTCAGGAGTTACCGTGGGGTCCCAGTAGCACGTTGGGGTTCTGTGTCCCGTGGCATCGACGAAGGCCTTGTACCTCGCCTGGGTGATCTCGTGCTTGTCGATCCCAAAGTCGGAGAGAAGAACCTCGTGCTGAGGAGTCTCGCCGCTGGAGCAGTCCCAGGAGCCGTTCAGATCGTCACGGCAGCCCATCCAGAATGTTCCGCCGGGAATCAGTATGTAAGGCCCACCGCGCCCTCCGGCAGGAATGCACTCGGAATAGCCCTGCTCGTTATCACAGCACAGATCGCTGCGTTCGTTGATGAAGCAGCTCTGATTAGGCTCCGGCTCTGGCTCGGGTTCCGGCTCGAGCTCAGCCACGGGCTCCGTCTCTGGCTCGTGTTCCGGCTCGGGCTCAGCCACGGGCTCCGGCTCTGGCTCGTGTTCCGGCTCGGGCTCAGCCACGGGCTCCGGCTCGGCATCTGGCTCTACATAGGCATCTTGTTCTGCCTCGGCGTCCGCGACGGCGTCAGAGTCGCCGGCGTCGTGGCACCGCGCCTGGCCATATTCAATGCGGCAGATCTCTCCGACCCGCCAGCAGGACTGTATGACGTACCAGGTTTGGCTGATGCAGTGCTCGACCACGTTGTTCACGCACCGCTGGGAACCGGTCTCGCACTCGCCGGAGTCGGTGTCCACGTCGGCGGACACGCCGGTGTACGCATCCATATCGGCATCTCTTTCGCGCTCTAACGCCGGCTCCGGTTCCACTTCCTGTTCGAACTCCAGATCGGCGTCCGGCTCTGCTTGTGCGTCTGGTTCCGCTCCTGCTTCTAGCTTGGCATCCGCATCAGCCTCGACATCCGCGTCGCTGTCAGAATCCGCTCCTGCCTCCAGCTCGGCATCCGCATCAGCCTCGACATCCGCGTCGCTGTCTGAATCTGCATCCGTATCGCTGTCAGCATCCGATTCCCGCGGCACGCAGTACGCATCGCCATCGATCTCTCCGCAAGCTGCGTGCTTAGAGGCACAGTCGATCCAGTCGAGCCAGGAGTTCCGGTGGCACTGCTGGATAACATCATCGGAGCAGCGGGTCTGACCGGAGAGGCAGGTACGATGCTCTGATCTGCACGAGAACGAGGCCACAGCTACCAAGGATAGAGCAAGGAGGACGGCGTATCTCTTTCGCCCGCTCTGGTGAAGCGCGGTTTCCACGTTGGCCAACAGAGCAACCATCGTGCCAGTTGCTGCGCCTGGGATGAATCCTTTAACACCCGGTTTTGACTAAAAATAAGAGGAGCCCCAGGCGCAGCTCGTTGTGAAAACAAGTGCTGGGAGACGCACCTTTTTCATGGTGCCGCAATGTATGCGGGCCACTTCCTCGCGTGATCTCCAATAAAGCTGCATGCAGCAGGCTGCGGTCCGCTGCGGAGAGCCCGGACCAGGCTGTGGAAACGAATCCGGAAATCGAATCATGCAACAGGCCATTCACGCTGCTCGGGAGGAAGGCGCGAGATCTGGACAAGCACCCGGACGGCATACTCCAATGCGGCGGTGATCCTCATGAGGCGGTCCCTTCCGGCCAAGGATACTCAATCGAGGTTGAATGTCCACAAGGAGGGCAGGGGGTAAAGAGGGCCGGGAGACGGGCTACTTCCTCTTGGGCTTGGGGTGGCTGACTACCGACCTGCGGGGAGCGGCGGCTTTCTTCTTCTTAGCCTTGGGCTTCGGCCTCGCAGGCGCAGTCTTCTTCTTCGGAGACTTCGCCTTTGGCTTCGTCCTCGCGGGAGCAGTCTTCTTCTTCGGCTTGGCCGGAGCCTTGGTCTCGCCGGCACCGAGCATGGCCCGAAGCCCCTTCTTGTTCAGCTTGCGCAGGGCCACGAGCGCGGCCTTGTTCTTGCCGCCGGGCTTGGCGATGCCGTACTCCCAGGAGCCGACCGCACTCAGGGACACACCCACGATGTCGGCGAGCTTGCCCTGGCTCAGACCCAGGCGCTTGCGCAGGGCCTTGAGCCACCGGGGCCCGATGCGGGACTCGGCAACCTCCGTACAAGAACCGCGTGCGCTACTTCGGGGTGCTGGCGCCCAACGCGCGGCTACGCAAGGCGGTGGTGAGCAGCGCGGGCCCTTCTGCGGCGCTGCAGGCCCAGCTGGAGCATGCCGCGCTGGCGA
>Ga0272442_10001119_pt1 | contig 41213 bp, 44 predicted proteins | sample SSMForm2O_FD_200262 | JGI IMG/M metagenome (GOLD analysis project Ga0272442, IMG submission 200262) | Marine sediment archaeal communities from Little Sippewissett salt marsh, Falmouth, MA, United States - SSM-Form-2O | ecosystem: Environmental > Aquatic > Marine > Wetlands > Sediment ...
TTACTGTTAAGGTTTTGTTTACCAAATCCATTTTGCAATACATCACACGTTCAGCAGGAGGATACCCCTCAATTCCATATCTAACGTATTGTAAAATACCTGCAAATATTGATACTAAAACAACAATAACTATTAGTCCAAGTATAATTTTTGTTTGCCTCTTCATAATCAACGTATATTGGAATTATTTGAGTTATTTTAACATTTTTGGAGAATTTTAAAATTAGTATAGGAGAAGAGATTTTGAACCTCCCGGATAAAAATCATACTTGGTAAATTTCATAATATTTATTTTTCAAATAATCAACAAAAACTTTTGAGTTAAGACCCTGCCCGCATGCTTTCTGTATTATCTCATCTGCTGTGAACAACCTACCATACCTGTGTATGTTCTCAATAAGCCATTCTGTTATATTATTGAAATCTGCTTTTCTTATTTTATTATTTATCTCTGGGTTTATCTCAGAGATTTTGTTAAAAATCTGAGATGCATAAATTGTTCCAATAGCATAGGTTGGGAAATAACCAATGCTTCCACCACTCCAATGCATATCCTGAAGGACTCCTTCGACATCATTCTTTGGTGTAACACCTAACATTTGATCCATTTTCTCATTCCAGATACTTGGTAATTCATCGACACCGATTTTTTCATCCATGAGACCAGTTTCGATTTCAAAACGTAGTATTACATGAAGACAATAAGTTAGTTCATCTGCTTCGACACGAATCAAGGATGGTTCTACCTTGCTTACAAAATTGTACCATGAATCAAGATCGATGTTTTTGAAACCCATAGGGTTTTCTTGTTTGAAAACCGGGTAGAAATACTCCCAGAATGGTTTACTGCGTGCTATCATGTTCTCCCAGAATCGTGACTGGGATTCATGAAGACCTAGTGATGGTGAATCAGAGATGACTGTATCCTTGTATTCATCACCTGGCATGTTTAGCTCATATAGTGCATGTCCTGATTCATGTACCGTGGAAAAAAAACTAAACATTATTTGTTCACGTTCAAAACTGGTAGTAATACGAACATCATCATCTCCCATACTAGTCGTAAACGGATGAGTTGAAACATCTAAACGGAATCGATCCCTGGGAAGATTCATCTTATCTATCACAGTGTTACATATCTTCCTTTGTTGTTCACCATTTAGTTTTATCTTTAGGTCTTCCTGTCTTTCAAAAACTTTGGTGTTTTTTATTTTTTCAAGTAGTTTAACAAGATCATTTTTTAAAAAGGTGAATTCTTCTTTTAACCGATCAACAGTCATACCCTCTTCATAATCATCGAGCAAAGTGTTGTATCTTGGACCGGGAAGGTTGATGTAGCTACAGTATTCTTTTTCTAATTCCATTATGTTGTTTAGATGTGGAGAGAAGATTTTGTAATCATTTTTTTTACGTGCTTCCTCCCATGCCTGGTAGCTCATGGTTGTGGTTTTTGCCATTTTTTCTACAAAAGTTGGTGGTATTTTCCGTGCTTTTTCTACATCCTGATGTAATTTTTTTATTACGTTTCTGTCTTTTTCAGATAAGTTTTCTATGACTGCGGGCTCATATAGACGGGTGATGTGTTCCCAGAATGCATTGGATATTACTCGTTCATGTGAAAGACGTGATATCAACGCGGTTTGTTCTGCTTTTTCTGCAGCACCCCTGGGTGGCATATATGTCATCTGATCCCAGCCTAGCAAAGCTGCTACTCCGCCTAGGGTGGATAGTTCTTTTTGCTCTTTGTAGATGAATTCTAGTGATTCTTTCAAATTTTTTACACCTCCATCTCTATGCCTATCGGGCAGTGATCTGAACCCACGATATCCTGCATTATGAACGCGTTTTTAACATGTTGTATGAATTCTTTATTTACAAAGAAATAATCAATACGCCAGCCTACGTTTCGCTCACGGGCACGGGTTTTCATATCCCACCAGCTGTACTGTTCTGGTTTTTTATTGAAATGTCTAAACGTGTCGACATATCCATGATCTATGAATGTGTCTATCCATGCCCGCTCTACTGGTAGAAACCCTGAGACTTTTTCGTTTTCTCTTGGTCTTGACAGGTCTATTTCTTTATGTGCTGTGTTGAAGTCTCCGCAGACGATTATGTTTTTTCCGTCTGCTTTGAGGTTATCAGCTATGGCCAGGAAGGTGTCATAGAAATCTAGTTTATAATCAAGGCGTTCCTGGTTTTTTTTGCCATTTGGGAAATAAATGTTGAAAAGAACAAAATGTGGGTATTCGGTGATTAGTATCCGTCCTTCTTGGTCGTATTTTTCTATTCCAAAACCTGTTTTTACATCTAAGGGTTTTGTTTTTGTGTAGGTTGCTACTCCACTGTATCCTTTTCTTTCTGCAGGGTTGATATAGACATTGTAGTTTGGTGTGTTTCTTAGGTATGGTGGTAGTTGTTCAGGTTGTGCTTTGATTTCTTGTAGGCATAGTATGTCTGGTTTTGTTTTTTGGACCCATTGGTATAGTCCTTTTCGGTCTGCTGCTCTTATGCCGTTGACATTCCATGATATTATTTTCATGTTGTTTTTTGTAATATGAAAAGGGTTATGATAAGGTTACTATAGACTGTTTAATGGGTTCTGTTGCTATTAAGTGTGACATCATCCCCCTTGTCGCATTCGGGTGATATATACTAGTTCTATTGAATATAACAATTTTATATATAATCAAGTTCATCTAGTCTGTCTATTATAGAAGTTGCTTTATCAATTTGAAAGTTTAAAAAAAATTCATTTTCAGAATACGCTCTTTTTCTCATTAGCAATCGTTCTCCTTTTAGCTCAATGTAAAAAGACTCAATATTATTAATAGAACTAGACAATTTATCCATTATTTTATAATTTAACATTCTCAAAGCAAACTCCTTATCACCTTTGACAACACACTGTCTATCAAATCTATCATAACCTGTTTTAATATATTTTACACCAAGTTTTGATGTAATTTTATGACGAAAAAGATTATTTTTTATAATCATCTTATAGGCAACATTTTTTCTTAGGTATACAAGAACTTCTGTGCGAGGTGGAATATATCTATCCCTATTACCACCATGTCCTTCATGTTCAGGATTGCCTGTAACTTCTATTATACAACCTTTATGTGTAAAACTCAATTTTGGTTTAAATGTCCCATCGACTTTACCATTGGTTTTTAATGCAATTTTTTTGAAGATCTTTCTTTGGCTAGAAGTAGATATACCAACTGCATGTTTAAAGAGGAGAATCCAAAATATTATACCAAAAATACCAATAATAAGACCGATCATAAATATACAAATATCCATACTACTACAACAATGCTTAATTCATTATTTAATATTTGTACAAATCTGGTATACGTCTAATGTAGATAATATACCAAATCCAACAGATTCAATAGAATTCACTTGAATTTTAGTTCTGTACCTAGATTGATAGAAAAGTTTAAATAATAGTTCTCATATGAGTAATTAATATAGGAATGTAGAAACAAATGCCAGGATATGGACAAGGCTTCGGAAGAGGACGCGGACGAGGCCGATGCAGAGGCCGAAGATGGATAGAACACATACCAGAAACAACAAACTTCAGAGCAAACGGCATACCACTAACACCAGAAAACACAACAATTCTAACCATCGAAGAACTAGAAGCACTGAGACTCGTAGACCTCAAAGACCTAAAACAAGAAGAAGCCGCAGCAATGATGGGCGTATCAAGAAAAACGTTATGGAACGATCTACAACGCGCAAGAAAAAAAGTAACTAGCGCCCTCGTACAAGGAAAAACCATCCGCATCCAAGGTGGAAACTACATCCAAAGACAAAGGAGGTAAAAGAAAATATGCCAGGAGGCAACAGAACAGGACCAGAAGGATATGGACCAAGAACTGGAAGAGCACTAGGCTACTGCAGTGGATATAACAGCCAAGGATTCACAAAAGGAATGCCACGAGGCGGTAGTGGCTTTGGCAGAGGCTGGGGAAGAGGCTACGGACGAGGATATCGGGGTCGTGGTAGAGGCTTTTGGGGCAGAGGATACCACCCAGAGCCATACTACGAACCCGCTCCATATTATCCCCCAGCCCAGCAACAAATATCACAAGAACACACCAAAGAAGAAGAAAAAACCTACCTTGAAGACATGGTCAAAGATCTAGAAGACGAAATAAAATCCATAAAGGAAAGACTCCAAGAACTATCTAAATAAAAAAGGAAACATCTTAAAAAACTTTAAGAAGGATGTTTCCTTCTATTGTCTTTCTTTCAGGTTAAATATCGAGAACAGTTAGGTGTTAAAAAATGCAAGAAAAAATGGATAACGAAAAAATAAATCAAAAACTAGATAAAATTAAACATAAACTAGTAGTACTCAGTGGTAAAGGAGGAGTTGGAAAAAGCACGGTTTCAACAAATCTAGCCCTTGCTTTATCAAAAGAAGGATACAAAGTAGGACTTCTTGATGCAGATATACATGGACCAAGTATACCAAAAATGCTAGGTCTTGAAAATCAAAGGATGACCCCTTCAGAAAAAGGCATTGAACCAGTAAATGCTCAGAAAAATCTAAAAGTCGTATCAATGGCATTCTTACTCCAGGATCGTGACAGCCCGGTAATCTGGCGTGGTCCACTGAAAATGGGAGTAATCAAACAATTCCTTGGAGATGTAAACTGGGGGGATTTAGATTTTCTAATAATAGATCTACCACCTGGAACGGGCGATGAACCCCTTAGTATCGCTCAGCTTATACCAAACAATGATGGCGCGATAATAGTTACTACGCCTCAGGATGTCGCTCTTGTAAGCGTTCGTAAGTCTATCAATTTTGTAAAAAAAATGAACATGAAACCACTTGGAATCATTGAGAACATGAGTGGTTTTAAATGTCCACATTGTAACAAAGCTATTGACATCTTCAAAACAGGTGGAGGTAAAAAAGCATCGATAGATTTCAAAATCCCATTTCTTGGGGACATCCCTATTGATCCCGAAATCGTAAGCACAGGAGACTCTGGGGAATCATTTATGATTAAAAACGCTAGGTCAGATGCTGCAAAAGCATTTGAAAAAATCGTAGACAATATTGAAAAAATTGTCAATAAAAAAGAGGTGAAATAAAATATGCCAGGTGGAGATGGAACAGGACCAGATGGACAAGGACCTGCAGTTGGAAGAGGGCGAGGAAGAGGTCAAGGGCAGGGTCGTGGTCTAGGCGGCGGTTTTGCCAGTGGTCCCGGTGGTGAATGTAGATGTTCAAACTGTGGGCATATAGAACCACATCAGTTAGGTGTGCCTTGCTATAATAAGAAATGCCCAAAATGTGGTAGTCCTATGACAAGGGCTTAATATTATATGGTCATTATGAAAAAAGTTAATTAAGATAGAAGAGGTGAAAAAGATATGAAGATTGGAATATCATCAACAGGGGAAGATTTGAATGCGCAAGTTGACCCAAGATTTGGACGATGCCAATATTTCTTAATTGTAGATACAGAGAGCATGAGTTTTGAATCTATTTCAAACGAAAGCGCAATGGCGTCTGGTGGCGCTGGAATACAGGCAGCACAGACAATTGCAAAGACTGGTGTGAAAATTATGGTAACAGGAAACATGGGGCCAAATGCATTTCAAACCTTGTCTGCAGCTGGAATAAAGATATTTACTGGTGCAACAGGTACGATTAATGAAGCTATAGATAAATACAAGAAAGGAGAACTGCAAGAAACAGCTGCTCCCAATGTCGGCAGCCATTCTGGCATGGGAGGCGCTGGTAGAGGCGTTGGAAGAGGTAGAAATCTATGAAAATATGTATACCAACTATGGGTGAAAATGGGTTAGATAATCTTGTTGGAGAACACTTTGGTAGAGTACCTACATACACTATAGTAGATCTTGATACTAATAACGTAAAGGTTATTCCTAATACGAGCCACCATATGGGCGGACAGGTAGATCCTCCTGAAATCATGGCAAGGGAAGGAGTCAACGTCATGATCTGCCAAGGTTTAGGAAGACGAGCAATTACCATGTTCGAAGAATTCGGTATTGAAGTATACATTGGGGCGTCTGGAACTGTAAAAGATGCGATTGAAGCATTCAAACAGGGAACTCTTCAAAAAGCTAGTGAAGGAGATGCCTGTGAACAGCATGCATTTCGTGATCGGCATCATCAATAAAACCCTCAGCAAGTGAAATAATGAAAACATATCTAGAGTGTATACCCTGTTTTATAAAGCAGTCATTGGAAGCAGCACGCATGGCAACCGATGATGAAAAGATTCATGAGGAGGTTCTCAGAGAAGTCATGAAACATCTTCAAAGCATTTCTTTTAATGATTCTCCTCCCGAATTATCTAGAGAGGTACATGAAATTATAAGAAATATTACAAGGTCAAAAGATCCGTATAAAAAGGTAAAGGACCTATCAAATGAAAAAGCGAAAAACCAATATCCACATCTCAAAAAGCTAGTAAGCGAAGCAGATGATCCTCTGCTGATGGCTATAAAACTTGCAATTGTTGGTAACGTTATTGATTTTGGCACTAGTAATAGATTCAATATCGAAGATATGATTGAAAAGGCAGTAAAAAAGGACTTTGAAGATAATGCATATCCTCAATTTAAGAAATCACTGACAAGCTCAAAAACTATTCTCTATTTAGCTGATAACACAGGAGAAATCTTCTTTGACAAATTATTAATTGAGGAACTAGTGAAAAGAGAGAAAAAGGTTACCTATGTGGTAAAAGCAAATTCCATAATTAATGATGCAACGACAGAAGATGCAGAGTTTGCAGAAATAGACAAAATTGCAACCATTATGAAGGGAGATGCAGGTCAAACTCGATCAACACCTGGAATGGTATTATCCTATGCATCTAAAGAGTTTTATGACATTTTTGAATCATCAGATATGGTAGTTTCTAAGGGGCAAGGAAACTATGAAGGTTTAAGTGATGTAGATCGTAATGTTTTTTTTATGTTGGTAGTAAAATGTCCCTTAGTCGCACGAGATATTGGTGGTGAGATGGCTCGGCTTATTTTGAAGGGGAAACAATGATTATTTCAATTGCTAGTGGAAAGGGCGGAACAGGAAAGACAACCATTGCAACAAATCTCGCGTTGAGCCTTGGTAAGGCACAACTTATCGATTGTGATGTTGAGGAACCAAATGCAAATATTTTTCTTAATGCAAAAATAAATGAGAGTGAAGACATCCCAGTAAACATTCCTGAGATTAATAAGGTTAAATGTGATTTTTGTGGCAAATGTTCTGACTTCTGTGCATATAATGCCTTGGCTGTAGTTCCATCTGATGTGCTTGTTTTTCCTGAGTTGTGCCACTCATGTGGCGGATGTGAACTTGTATGTCCACAGAACGCAGTTAGTTGGCGTAAACGAGTCGTTGGAAAGGTTGAACATGGAATGGCAGAGGGCATTGATTTTTATCATGGGTTGTTGAATGTTGGAGAGATTCAGGCCATCCCTGTCATTAAAGCATTGAAGCGGAAAGTCGATAAGAGTAAGAATGTAATTCTTGATGCGCCTCCAGGTACATCCTGCCCAGTTATTGAAACTGTAGGTGGTTCGGATTATTGCATACTTGTAACTGAATCCACTCCTTTTGGCCTTCATGACCTTAAACTTGCAGTTGATGTCATTCGTCATATGTACATTCCGTTTGGAGTGATTATTAATCGCGATGGGGTTGGAGATGAAAAAGTTAAACTTTACTGTCAAAATGAGAAAATTCCTGTTCTTATGAAGATTCCACATAGTGAGAAAATTGCGCATCTATATTCCAGAGGCATTCCATTTGTAAATGAACTTCCTGATTGGAGAAAAGAGTTTCAAAATCTTTTTAGCAGAATACACTCAGAGGTGAAAACGTGAAGCAGCTTACAGTCATTAGTGGAAAAGGAGGAACGGGTAAAACATCGATTACTGCTGCTTTTGCATCTCTTGAAAAGAATGCTGTTCTTGCTGATTGTGATGTCGATGCTGCAGATCTTCACCTTATTCTTAAACCTAAAATAAAAAAGACGATAGGGTTTCATGGATTAAACATTGCACATATTGATAAAGATCGCTGTGTTGATTGTAAAAAATGCTATGAGTCTTGTAAGTTTGATGCAATTGATCAAGAAATTAATCTTACTAGGGAGTCTTGTGAAGGTTGTGGCGTCTGTGAGTATGTTTGTCCTGTTGACGCAATTACAATGAAAGAAAGGGATTCAGGTTTTGCGTATATTTCTGACACTCGTTTTGGACCTATGGCTCATGCTATGTTGAAGACTGCCGAGGAGGCATCTGGGAAACTAGTTACCGTTGTGAGAAACAATGCAAAAATGCTTGCTGAAGGCAAAAATAAAGATCTAATTATTATAGATGGTCCACCTGGTATCGGATGCCCAGTTATTGCCTCTATAACTGGAGTGGATCTTGTACTGATTGTTACTGAGCCTACGCTTTCTGCTATTCATGATCTTGAACGGATACTTGGTGTTGCAAAACATTTTGGCATTCCTTCTGTTGTTTGCATTAACAAGTATGACATCAATGTGGACAATACAGAAAAAATTGAGCAATACTGTAAAAGCAATGGCGTTGAAGTTGTTGGAAATCTTCCATATGATACAATTGTAACTGATGCTATGATTCATGAGCAGAATGTAATTGAGTTTTCAGATGGAGATTTAGCTGATAGAATCGTCGAGATGTGGAACAAAATAAAGGAGAAACTGATTGTATGAACAGCGATAAGAACTTTGAGGAGATGGCAAAAGATCTTCAAGAAAAAATCAATCGTGATGAAGAAAAAACCTATTCAAAAAAGGTTATCAAAGAATATAGGAACCCAGTCAACTTTGGTTTTATTGAAAGACCAGATGCCACGGGACAAGTAAAAGGACCCTGCAGCGACACAGTAAGAATGGATCTCAGAACCAGGGGCAATACGGTACAGGACGCTCGTTTTTGGACTGATGGATGTGGCGCAAGTATTGCCTGTGGAAATATGCTAACAAAGATGATAAAAGGAAAAACCATTGAACATGCTTTAAAGATTACAAGTGATGAATTAACCGCTGTGCTTGATGGTCTCCCAAAAGAGAATTTGCATTGTTCTGTTCTTGCTGTTAATACATTGCATAAGGCTATCGAAAACTATAAAAAAAATATGGAGTGATATTTGTGAAACATGTCCACCATACAGAAGCAGAATTAGAAGAACCAAAAAAACAAGGAATAAAAGATATGTGGGATAAAATAAACAAAAAATTGAATGGGTGATTTAGAAATATGAAACATGTTCATTACACAGACATAGAGTTAGAGACTCCAACAGAGGAAGGTGTCAAAGATACAAAAGTACGATGGGTCATATCAAAAAAGGATGGAGCTAAGAATTTCGCTATGCGTGTTTTCGAAATACAACCAGGAGGATTTACACCCTTGCATCAGCATGACTGGGAACATGAAGTTTTTATATTGGAAGGCAGTGGTATAACACGTGACAAGAAGAACGAGAAAACGTTTAAACAAGGTGACGTATTTTTTGTCCCCCCCATGGACTGGCATCAGTTCATAAATAATACGGATAAATTATTGAAATTTATTTGTTTGATACCCTACAAAAAATAAATCATGTAATTGTTATGAGGAGAGATACAGGAAATAATATCCTAGAGCTTATTGGTAATACACCACTGGTTAGAATAAACAAGATTAACCCTAATCCTAACACGGTCATTTTTGCTAAACTTGAGGGGGACAACCCGGGTGGTAGTATTAAGGATCGTATTGCTCTTAAAATGATCCAACAAGCTGAATCAGAAGGGAAATTAACACGGGGTAAAACCATTATTGAACCTACATCTGGTAACACAGGTATTGCTCTGGCTATGATCGGTGTGATCAAAGGATATAACGTTGAGATTGTTATGAGCGAAGCAGTATCAGTTGAACGTAGGAAAATGCTGAAAGCTTTCGGGGCAGATGTTGTTCTCACCCCTGCAGATCGTGGTACTGATGGTGCTATCCTAGAGGCTAGATCCAGGGTGCAGAAAAACCCTGAGAAATATTTCATGCCTGATCAGTTCTCTAATCATTACAACAAGATTGCTCATTATGAGACTACAGCATGTGAAATCTGGGAGCAAACCAATGGAAAGGTTGACTATTTTGTCTCAGCGATTGGTACATCCGGGACTATTATGGGAGTCGGTAAATATCTAAAAGAATACAACCCCGATGTCAAAATTGTCTGCGCTCATCCAGTCCGTGGTCATTACATTCAGGGTCTTAAAAACATGGAGGAAGCTATTGTTCCATCTATTTATGATCCTTCTTTGATTGATGAAGAAGTCATGATCAAAACAGAGGATGCCTTTGAGATGACACGTACGCTGGCAAAAAAAGAAGGTATTTTTGCTGGTATGAGCAGTGGTGCAGCTATGCTGGCATCATTGGAAACAGCGAAAAAAGCAGAAAAAGGAGTAATTATCACGATTTTCCCTGATCGAGGAGATAGGTATCTTAGTACCAATCTTTTTATGGATTAAATGATAAATATGAAATTAACAGTAGTTTATGATAATACGGTTCATAAAAAAGATATAGGTTTAAAATCTGATTGGGGTTTTGCATGTTTAATCGAAACAAGCCATGAGGTTATCCTTTTTGATACTGGGACAAAAGGAAAAATATTATTGGATAACATGGAGAAACTTGGAATCAACCCATCCGTTATAGATAAGATTGTTATTTCCCATGAGCACTATGATCATAATGGTGGTCTAAAAGACCTCATTGATATTTTAGATGGTGTTGAGGTTTTTCGTTTAGCAGAAAAAACAATAAGTGATAATGTTACTCATAAAACCATAGTTGAACCTTGTGAAATTTCAAAAGATGTATATTCAACTGGATGTTTGAGGGGTTCACCTGTTGATGAACAATCACTTGTTCTACATGGAAAAAATGGATGGTATGTACTTGTTGGTTGTTCTCATTCTGGTGTTAATAATATCCTAAGAAAAGCAGAGAGTCACGGTAAACTTATTGGTTTAATCGGTGGTTTTCATGGTTTCGATGATTTCCAGGTTCTCAAAGATTTAGATTTTATTGTTCCATGTCATTGTACAAAATATATTAAGGAAATCCGAAGTCTTTACCCGGATAAATCTGAAACAGGTGGTGTTGGAAAAATTATAACAATTTAAATACACACCTAATTAAATCCAGCTCATATTTTATTTTTTCTGGAAAATAATAGAGGATATACAATATCACTTGTACAACATGGAAGCCAGACTGCAAAAAATAAAAATATGAAGATACCGATTGTTTGGATAAAACTCACTGTTGTACCTAATGCCATGATGATATGAAATAATGATGCCCATGTACTTATTAATACATGTCCAGCATGTGGAAATTTAGTGGTTCCTTTCCAATAACCAAGTAAGATACCAATAAATGCTGGAATATTTGTTATCAATGGTTCTTCTATAAAACCAATATGGATACCAGCATTTGGTAGATCAAGTAAGACTTCACCTAAATATGGGATTATTGAATCACTTATTGTCGCTATTCCTATGGAGCCAGTGTAGCCAACTATAATTGCTAACCAGATTTTTCTCTTTCCATATCTGATGAATAGTGTCGTTGTTACAAGTGCACTTAATAAGACATGAGTTGGATGTAAAATGTAAAAAATATTCTTGGAAATTGGAGAAACTTGTGGAAGAAGATTGCCAAAGACCAATACAAGCATAATAATTATACCTGTAAGAGCGCCAAAGAAAGTAAACGGAGCATGTTCTTTAAGTTCATTTACTACGCGTCTGATTATTTCTGACATTTTTTAATAACAATGATATTATTAACATTTATATATTTTGTTAATAACATTTATGGTAATACTTATAAAGAAGTTATTAATTTTATATGAGTATGGTCATAGTAAGTATATCACTAAACGATACGGTACTCAGAGAAATTGACAGAATTCAAAAAACACTTGGTTATTCAGGGAGGTCAGAGGCAATTCGTGCTGGAGCAAGATTGCTCATATCAGAGAATAAAGAAAATGAGAAATTAACTGGAAACATAAATTCAATTCTCTTATTAGTTCATAGTCAGGAAATGGAAGATGCTGTAACAGAAATAAAACATAATTTTGAGGATATCACGAAAACACAAATTCACAGTCATTTAAGAGAAGAAAAATGTCTTGAAGTATTCGTATTAAAAGGAGATGCTGATAGAATAAAAGAAATGGTCAGATTATTTCAAACCAGTAGAAAAATAGAATATGTTAAGTTAATAGTAGCATAATTTGAGATTCTATTTGGATCTAATGTAATTTTAACATTAAACCTGTGTTCAAGTTTCATAATTTTAAATAAAAACAATAGTTTTTTACTTGTTCAGTAGTGATTGAGTTTATAACTCTTGGAATAACATTTATTAAAAAATAATCTTGCACTTCTGTCTTCAAAAAAATGAAAAAATAACAAGAAAATAAAGGTCTAAAAAGGGCTTACAGCCTAAAGTTAATAATACTTATTATTTTACTAAAGATACTTCATATTCATACCAATTGTCTCTTAATAATTTTAATGAATTAAAATAATTTTTTACAATCTTTAAATAAAACTCTGGGACACTCTGTGTTAGTAAATGTAGATTATCATGTACTTGTCTATTTTTAATTTTCTTGAGAAAACTGTTTTTATAATCAATTAGTGAACTATTGAATTGATGACTAAAATCAAATAATTCATCTATAGATTGATTTATGTCAAATATTTTTGATTGCTGGTTTATAACATAATCTTTTAAGATATCACAAAAGTCCGTATTGTTTATTGAATCATTGTAAATCTGATTTATTTGGCTGATTTTATCAATTAGATCTTCTAAATATGTTATTGAATATTTAAGATATCTATCCTTTATTACTTCTATTGAGAAGAAACCTAGAAAATGAAAACTAGAATAACCATCAAATTCAAATCCTTCTTCTTCCATTATTTTAATTATCAAGTTATAGGAATTATTTAGTTCTTGATTTAATGATTTTAATCTGTTGACGCAGTTACTAAGATTTGATGTTAGGTTAGTGGTATTTATAATCTCATAATTTTGATTTGGGAGATTATTTGTAACATTACAAATATTTTTTATAAATTGAATGGTCTTCGATGATGTTAGGTTTAAAAGATCTTTTTCTTTGTAGGTTCCATAAAAAAATGTGTTACTTATAAACCTACAACCAGTTTTTTGATATCTGAAATCCATGATTTCTGGATGTGAACTACTTAGTATGATTTTTCCTTTTCCAAATTTTGATGTAATCCAAGAGGGCAATCCAGTCATATCATTGAGAGAATCTAAGGTGAATTTAGATATTACTTCAACATCGTCCCCAATTTCTAAGAATTTTGGTCCTCCAGCATAAAAATCTATTACAGTCTTATCCATCCCATAAGCTATCGGATGTGAAGAGTTTACTACATCTAAAGTTAAATTTGTGCTTTTTGCTGGTTCAATTGTGCCAACAGTGTTAATTAATGCTAGACACCCAATGGTGGGCAATCTTGGATAAATTGCTGCTAGTTTTAAATAATTTTTAAGGGGTATTCCTTTAGCTCCTGCTGTAGCTTTTTGAGCACCACCGCATATCCCAAGATAGGTGCCACCGTTTCTAACATATTTTCTAATTTGAGATGAAACACCGTATCTTATATCCTCCCAAGGATAAAAAATAACCTGTCCATTAAAAGGATCAAATGGAGGGCACATGGGAGATACCTCAACATCTCCATAACCATAAATAAAGAAATTATAATCTTCCTTGTTTATCCTGGCTATGTTATTGGGATTTAAAAATTCAATGTTAAAAAACCCGCATTTCTGAGCAGTGTTTACAAAATGGATTTCTGAATCTGTTGCAAAAGGCGTTCTATAATGGGCGATTTTTACCTCTTCTAATTCATTTGCCTGAATAGATAAACCTGCCATAATTTGATAAATAGGAATATTTGATAATTTTGTGTCAAATTCATTACTTAGGTTATAATCATAAATAATTGAAATTATCATTTTATTTTTTGTATCATTGTTTAAAAACGGGATTATAAAACTACCTTTGTTAAATAACATGTCTACATTATGATCTGAACTAGTATTCCTAACTGTAATTACTTTATCCTCAGAAGTCCAGAAAACCTTGATTTTTTCTCTTATAAGATCATTTACTAAATTATAACTTATAACACTCGTGTTGTAATCTTTAGAATAGTTATCTGTTTTAATTATTGGTACTATAAAACCATAACATTGAGTATCCTCATCAATGGATACTATCTTATTATTGATAGAACTACTATTTATAGATGGAGTTATTGTTGATCCTGTAAAGATACTAACCATTATTAAACATAATATTTTTGTTTTCATTTTCAATCATTTCCAACATAAACACTTGCATCAGCTGCTGGTGGAACTGTTTCTGTTTCCATATATCCTTCATATTCAACAGTTCTGATACTATAAAACTCATAATAACCAGAACCATTTGGTGAGTTAAACTCCCAATACCGGCCATCAGATTCATCAGAATCTGTGTCAAAAAATGTCCATTCAGACCAGTTTTCGTTGTCATTTGAATATCTATAATATAAATTAATTGTAACAGGTATCCGTTCCATTTTACAGTTACTATAAACAGTGAAATTCGATGATGACATGTTCTCTTTAAAATCACAAATCTCAGAAGTCCCATAAACTGCTGGTAAATCACTATCTGGGACTTTTTGTGACGCCCAGGCTATGCTTCTACGAATTACCCAATAATTAAAAGAGAATTCATCCTCAGGGGTTTCCTCCATTGGTGTTATATCTGTCCATCTGTTTAACCCCTCGTATATATTATTATGATCCGTATCGGGTTCTATGATATGACCATCCCACCATACATTGTATTCGGGATGAACTGGACTAAGGACAATTCTTGCCATGTTTGAATTAGGATAAATCTCAGCTGTCATACCTGCTTTTTCAGCAAAATCTGTCTCCACGATTTTATCTGTTTTTTTCCAATCACCTGAAAATAACATTAATTTTTGTTTAAGTCCCCTACCCCAATTCCATTGTACAGTTCCTGATTTGAAAATAGCCTTAATCATACCTATTAATCCACCAGTATATTTCCAATAATGAACGCAGGTCGATTCATTATCTGACATTTCCTCCTTTGGAAATGTAGCCAGAACATTGATCTCCCGGTCAACAATATCAGGAATTAATAATGGAGGGCTACCAAGCCAACGAATTCTCCGGGTATTACTTTTATAGCCTTGAAAAATCGAATGGCTTTTATTTACAACCATATCAAGGCATACGCCACAATGATGATTGATGTAATAATTAGTGCTATTAAACCCTGAGGCCCATGTATAAACTGCTGTGGGGCCTAAATCCTCTGGTTTGTTACCAAAAAGTTGATTATAAAAAGGTGTTCCTCCGTTTATTTCAATATTAGTACAGGATATACCTAGTTCTCTGTTTTTCCAGTTTTTCTCCCAACTTGTCTCGGGTTCATTTGTCATATTCGCCATCATCATAGCTGAAGCACAAATACCTAGATATCCTCCACCATCTTTTATAAAAGGAAGTAAATTTTCTTTGACTTTTGAAGGTTTTGATTCATAATCTGCCTTTATTGGAGTATAAAGAAAAACATCATATTTTTCTTTTGTGAGTTTACCGCTGAATAACTCATTACTATTCATAAAATCGATCTTAAAAGAATAAGTAGTGTTCCCGACTTGCCAAGTATAATCATCTAAAGCATAAATAAAATAACATGTACGTTTATAAGTACTATAAAAATCTGGATCTGATTCTTCTTCGTTAGTATATAGAGCAATTCTTATATCTATTGTTGATTCTTCAGATTTATCATCATAACTATTAATTTTAACTGCACAGACTGATGCAAATGAAGCAAATACTAGAATACTTAGTATTACCATTGTTTGTAATATTTTTTTATTCATTATTTTCACCAAATAATATATTATATTGAAAATATTATATTTGTAATTAATAAGTTTTTCTTTACAGTTGTTATCATAAAAATGATTTACGCGTCTGTTTTGTAAAAAACTAAAAAAACATTGAATTTTATGTGTTGTAAAGGAGCTTACGGCCTACACCCAACAACTTACGTTCCAGAATGGTGTTCTTACGTTTTACAAAAGTTGCTTATGTCTTCTTGTTTGAAAAATCTTTGATTTACGTCTTCTAATAAAATGGAAAATATGTAGGTTATAGTTATATAACACTCTTTATACCTACATGTAGGTAAAATTTATATATATGTTTTTATTCCTACATATTATGAAAGGTAAAAAACGAGAAAGAATTCTCCGTGTATTATTCAAAAATCCAGATGGCTCATTGACGATCTATCGGTTAGCAAAAGAAGCTGGCTGCTCTCACCCATGGGTCATTGAATTTTTAAAAACCTTAGAACACAAAAAACTTGTCAAAAAAACACGAGTTATTGATGCTGAAGGATTGTTTACGTATTGGTTAGAAATCAACACGTATCCTCCATACCGGGAATACAATGTACAAAACCCGCTATATATCCTTGAAAAAACCAAATTGAAATACGCGCTCACAACTTATTATGCAGAATCACTCACACAACACTATTTATTTCCCTCAAGAGTAGATATCTATATCCAAGAGAAAGATGCTTCAACATGGCATAACTTACTCATAAAGAACGGACTCGTTGGAAAAGGAAACTTTAGAATATTACTCGATGACAATCACGTGTTCTATGCGAATAGCAAAAAGAAAAAAATCAGGATTGTTTCTGCGCCTCAACTAATACTAGATCTCTTGCGAGAACAAGGGGTTGCTATCGAAGCTGCACAAAAACTTATGAAGAGGGAATATAATGGGATTATACAGTGATTTTGAAACAGGAACCTCATACGTTTACTTGCAGAAAATTGTAGAAATCCTCAATGAGCCTATATGTGTTTTAGGGGGATGGGCGGTCTACTTCACAGTTAATGTCGCATTTCGAAAAGATCAAGGAAGAAACTACATTGGATCACGAGATATTGATCTTGGATTTCATCTCAACAAAAATCTTACGAAGCATCAGCTAAAAAGTTCAACTATTGGTAACACTTTTACATTGTTAGAAAAACAAGGATTCAAACCTCTTGGATTCCGATACTACAAAGACATTCACGTTGAAACCGGAAAGGAATTAACAAGTGAGCAATCCGCAAAGACACCGACTCACGATATCTTCCAAATCTATATTGATCCTATTGTAAATGAAGTACATCCATTGTTTAGAGAGGTTTTTAGATTTGATCCTGTAGATGAACCATTACTTTCCTATGTTTTTCAGGATAAGAACTATCGAACTGAATTAATCGAATTCAATAAACATTTGTGGTTGCCAACACCAGAAATTCTCCTTGCAACAAAATTGAAGAGCGTTTGTAATAGAACCAAAGATGAAAAGTTGATCAAAGATATTTGTGACATCTATGTTCTCAGTTGGTATTCACCAAAAAAATTCCATCAATTGAAACATGACGTCCATAGGCTTATTGATGGATTAGAGGAGATTTCTGCTAGAGTACAATCAGAAGATTTATTTAAAAAAGCCGAAATTGCTCTGGGAATTGAGGCAAAAGCGATTAAAAATATCTTTGTTCAATTACTGAAACTTTATAAGGGTTAAAGGGGCTTATAACCTACACCCAGCATATCCTTGTTAATATTTTAGATGATAAATTAACAGTTTGGACAATAAAGCTCCTTCCAGTCATCATTATAAGTTGGTGGAGTGTAAGATCCGGTTCCATAAATATCGCCATATATATCACTCCAATAATGATCTGAACCCGTGGGCACAGTCCAATGTTCACCAGTTTCTGGATCATAAACATCCTCAAGACCAAGAATTGCATTGCTAAACTGTTGCGCTGTTCTTTCTAATGATTCACTACGCATTTTATATGCAGAATTTATTGAATTAGCGATATCATCGCCTGTTTCACTTATAATCCCAACTCTTTTAGCGACCTGTTGTTGTTCATTTGCAGCCCATGTAGAATCCAGTTGAAATGAATTAATCATCTCGTTAACAATCTTTTCCACGAGTTCAATATCCTCAGTAGTTGCCCAGTAGTATGCAAGAGCAACAGCCCAAACCCCTATACCTCCTGATTCTTGACGCTGATCAGAAATTATACACACATGAGTCATTGATGAGTCAGTGAGAGTTACCTCAGCAGCAGTCACCTCAGAAACCCATGGTAACTCGCTATAAGAGGCAACTATGTCTGGTCTATCTACGATACCTTGACTAACCGCTCCTTGTTGCTCAAGAACTGGTTCCAGAATATCCGTAATGTACTCAGATGCATCAAGATACTCCCATACCATCATAGATCTAAATAATCCCCCGCTAAGATCATATAGTGACCCCTGGGTATACCCACTAAGTTCAAGAGCCCATGTTGGTTCAACAAAAATATATTCATAGGGGCTCTCAAAAATAAAACCTTTTGTTCCATCTGGAGAATATGCATATACACGGTAGCATGCATCAATGTATGGTCTAATAAGACCCGAGCCTTCTTCGACAAGCCAGTCCTCTGGTATCTCTATCGTAAACGCACCTTCATTCGGATCCGCCCAAGATCCCATCTGAACAATACCAACGTTATCAGGATCCATTAACCCCGGTTCATAATCAAAACTGTACAGCACCCTTATAAGCCGATCAAGACTTTCATTGTAATTACCCTCCTGAGCAGTTAGACCAGCGATGTAAGCATCTGTACCATCTATTGAAAGCATCAGAACACCAATATATTCTTCATACCGGACAGAACCTACATAAGTATTGTAATCCGAAACATATCGTTCACTAATAACCTGTAAATCAGGTATAAATGTTTGAAGTAAGACGACTATTTCATCGAATAAATCTGATTCCGTTTTCTGTTCATTAAGCACTAATGTCCACATAAAAACTAAATCACCAATGTTTTCTATAGGGTTTTCACCAACACGAATTAAACCTGAATCGTCAACATCAACAGACCAGCCCTGCGGGAGGTACACAGAAAAACCATGATTATCATTGTATTTAGACCAACCTGCCCAACTTTCAACATTTGGAAGACCATTTCCAGAATCAGAAGACATATCAGTACAACCACTAAATGCGACAGATACAAGTAAAATAATTAAGCCTATTACGAATATTTTATTTTTCATCCCATCTCACAATCAATGAATATTTTTCTAATTCTTATAGATTGTTAATTCCTTCTTCATTTTTTATAAAAAATAAGAAAAAAATTGGTGTTGTAAAAGAGCTTACGACCTACACCCAGTACTAAAATATTCGTAGTTCTATTAAATGAACGATAGTTTTATATATAAAACGATAGTTCTATAAATTATGCATATTAATGAAATGTTTGAAAAATACAGAGATTGGAAACTTTTAAAGATATTTTTAAACAAACCTGATCGTTCATTTTATACAAAAGAAATATCAAGAAACACAGGAATCGGATCGGGCACAGTCAATAACTTTTTAAAAAATATTCATAAGGACAATATATTAGAAAAAGAAATAGTTGGAAATGTACACCTATATCATCTAAACAACGAATCCGAAATTGTTAAACAAATGAAGATATTAAACACAATAATTGAATTAGAAAAAAACAATTTTACAAAAGAATTTATAAAAGACGATAACTCAATTATTTCAATTATATTATATGGTTCACATGCAAACGGTGAAAACGATTCAAAAAGCGATATCGACATATTACTACTAGTTAATAAGAAAAAACAATTTACAAACTCAATACAGACATTAGAAAGAAAAACAAAAAAAATAATATCAACACAAATATTAACAATTTCAGATTGGCAAAAAATAAAAGAAAAAGATAAAATATTCTACGAATCAATACTTCAAAACCATATTGTTTTATATGGAAGCGGACTACCATGAAACTAAAAGATTGCTACAAAGAAGGTTTATTGCGAAAAACCAAACCATCAAAACAATATGCAATCAAATCATTAGAAACAAGTCTAAATTATATTCAAAACGCAAAAGATAATTTAGAAATGAAAAACAATAATCTTGTAATTTTCTGTTCTTATACTGCAATGTTTCATTCAGCAAGAGCAATACTTTTTAAAGATGGAATCAAAGAAAGAAGTCATCTTTGCATAGTATCATATTTAAGAGAAAAACACCCAAAAATAAGAAGACTATCGAATCAACTAGATGCCTATAGAAGAAACCGACATAATACATTATATGCCTTAGATTTTCTTATTTCCGATTACGAGGCACAACAAGCAATAGAAGACGCAAAACAATTCTACAAACAAATTAAAACAATAATAAGCGGTGAATAAATATCATATATGTTCTTTTGTCTTATAAAAAACTAAAAAAACACTGGATTTTATGTGTTGTAAAGGGGCTTATGTTAAAGGAACATCCTTCCGCAGATCATCCCTCATTTTCCGACCTGTTTGTTCCTCCCATTTCTTTATAGGAATAGAATGTTTCTCACGAATTTTATCACCAATACCAAGACCATTATACGCACAGAATGGGACAATACCCTCCTCAGTGGCATAATGAATCACGCAACGTTGTAAACGGTCAATATTTAGATTGAAGGCATCCTGAAACCACATTGAACCCAAGAACAGGCTTTTGTAATGGAAACCACGCAATGAGTCGTAGCTTCCACCTATCGCGGCATCTTTCACTAGTTTTACCAGGTCAAAATCATGAGGTGCTTTTTCTTTGTCAACAAACTTGTTCAAATTCCGTAAAAACGCTGCGGCGACACGGAGTTTTTTCATTGGACCATGCATCCCAGCTTGTTTATCTACGAATGCTAACATTTTTTCTACATCTATGAAACGTGTAACAGGTAGGGGTTCTCCTTTGTCATCAAGGAAAATATATGTTGCACCACCGCATCCCGGGTGTGCTGTGAACTCCACCTGGGTTTCATCTTTTAACATTTCAATGAGTTTTGAAATCGGATAAACAAATGGTACTGGGTAGAAATCATCACGGTTTATTTTCCCGTTGAATTCTTTTTCAATAGCCGCCATCATACTGACATAGTCAACGCGTTGTTTTTCACGTTTCTCATCCTTAATTTTTGTGATACGCCCACAGAAACTAATTGGTTGGAAGTTTACACCACGTACAATATCAAGGTTGTCAAGAGCGAAACGAACAATTTTACCGGTTTGATGAAGGTTTTTACCTCCGATGAGTACTGGTACAAGGACACATTTAAGATTCGCCTCACGTAGGTTTCTAATTGTTTTCTTATTCATATCAATCCATGGGTTTGCATCCTTTGTGACACCATCAAAGCTCATGTACACTGTGTTTACTTTTTCATCCTTCAGCATCTTGCAGTATTCAACACTTTCAGCAAGTTTAATACCATTTGTGTTAACCTGAATATGTGTGAAACCAACTTCTCGGGCTATTCTTACTATGTCAATGAGATCCTCACGGATTGTAGGCTCTCCACCCGTTATTTGAATCGCCTTGGAGCCCATGGGTTTCTCATTACGTGCCTCTATCATCATCTTCCTAAGTGCCTCAAGAGATGGCTCGTAGACATGACCGGATGCCCCTGCATTCATGAAACAGTAACTGCATCGCAGATCACAACGATTAGTTATCAGAAGATTTGTTAAGACGCTCTGGGATTTATGCATATTATACAACGCGGGTTCATCGAAAACACTTGTTTTAACATCTGGCGAGTCCGTTCCTGTTACCTTAAATTTCATCCATTTTTTATACAATTCTGCATCTGAGAAGTAGATATCCTTGAAACTCCCATGTTTATCGCATTTTTTACTGATGTAAACCTTCCCGTTTTCTTCTATTATTTTCGCATCTATTTTCTTAATTGTTCCTTCCTGGTAACATGCGGGACATACAGACTTAGTTTTTTCTAATTCTTTCACCATTGCTATCCATCCAAAGTGGAATAAAGGGGTCAAATAGGTTGCATTATTTAGCTTTAACTGTCGACATAGAGCGAAAATTTTTAACATGTTAGATGTTACGCACCAGATTGTGTGTCTAGCTATACCTGGTAAAATAGTAGAGATTCAAAAGGATCATGCAACTGTGGATTATGGAGATGGAACTAGACGTCAGGTAAACATTTCCCTTGTTAAGGTAAAAAAAGGTGATTATGTTCTTGTTCATGCGGGTTTTGCTATCGAGGTTCTTAGTGAGAAAGATGCAATGGAAACACTTGATCTTTTCCGTGAAATGCTATCATTAGAAGGGGATGTTTAGTTGTTTTCATTGCGTGATAAGAAACTCGCGGAGGATATTGTTTCAAGGATAAAGGAATTAAAGGTTAAATTGAAGTTCATGCATGTCTGCGGGACGCATCAGGATACCCTTGTGAAAAATGGTCTTGATACTCTTCTAAAAAAATGTGGTATTGAAATAGGTCAGGGGCCTGGTTGCCCAGTCTGTGTAACGACTCCTAAAGAGATCGAGGAGATGCTGCTTCTCGCTCGTAAAGATGTTATTGTCACTAGTTTTGGGGATATGATGAATGTCCCTGGTGAACAATTTTCACTTCGTAGTATGAAATCTGAGGGATGTGATGTCCGGATGGTTTATGGTATTGAGGATGCGGTAAAAATAGCCGTAGAAAACCCAGAGAGGGGGGTTGTTTTCATGGCCGTGGGTTTTGAGACCACCGCGCCGACTACTGCATCAACTATTTTGAATAAACCACCAGATAATTTCTCAATTTTATGCTGCCATCGTACTATCCCACCGGCTTTGAGGGCCATTATTGAGATGGGTGAAATCAAAATCGATGGACTCATCGAGCCAGGTCATGTGTCGACGATTATTGGCACAAAGCCTTATGAGTTTCTCTCCAAAAAGTTTGGTGTTCCTCAGGTTGTCACAGGTTTTGAACCATTAGATGTCCTCATGGGTTGCTGGATGCTTGTTAAACAGATACAGAAAAAAGAGGCAAAGGTTGAAAATGAGTACAAACGTGCGGTGCATTATGAGGGGAACGTAAAAGCTCAGAAAATCATGAACGTGGTTTTTGAACCATGTGACATTAAATGGCGTGGATTCCCTATAATTAAGGGTTCTGGTTTAAAACTGAAACAGAAATTTGAAAAATATGACGCTCGTGTAAAATACAAAGAAATACTAAATGAAATTCAGGATAAAGAATTCCATGAACCAGAAGGGTGTCGTTGTGGAGAGCTACTTCGAGGTTTGATTTCGCCATTTGACTGTCCCTTGTTTGGTCAGGTTTGTACACCAGATCATCCTGTTGGACCCTGTATGGTAAGCATCGAGGGCAGTTGTAATATTGAGTATCGTTATTCTGATCATTAATTGTTTTTTCGAAAATGTTTATAATGTTTGATTTTGATACGTTTTTTACGTTAATCGGCGATAAATAATTCAAAACATTTTTATATATTGGCGAAATAAATATATATTGTAGATGAGGTGAAAAAACAATCACAAAAACCAGTACAAGGAAAAGAGAACTCGACCGCGAGCGGAATGAATGGCGCCGTAAACATCGTATACTAAACGGTAAAATAATAATATGGCCAGACAAACCACCAGAGCATGTAAACGCTCGTGCCAACAAGGTTTACAACTGGTTCTGGAAAAAAATACTACTAGGTTTAAAACAACATGATATACCCGCGGTTATATCACATATCAAGGATCAGATAAGTAATGAGGATAACCCAACGAAGATACGTATGTATCGTACCATGATAGGTATGGCCGAGGACTGCTATCGGCTGAGAAACCTTGAAGACATAGGAGATTTCGACACCGAGCTTATGTATGAGAAAAAACCGGTTTACAACTCCGAGACAGGCATTGTTTACAAGGATGGGAAGATTTTTACTACAGATTATTCTGAGGATGAAACAGAGATCTTAGTAAGAGATGTAGAAGGAATAATCATCGACCGTCTCAGCTCAGGCAATGGTAAAAAACAAACACCAGAAACCATCAGGAATAACACCTATAAAAACTGGGACTATACAAGGAGTAACTAAAGGGTTCGCCAACATATATTATAATGAGGACACCTGTTTTTGATTTTCTAATCTATCAAGCCTGTGTTTTATTTGGTTTTTTCCAAACGTTTTAAAGGCTTTTAAATAGTAAAAATAACTATACCAATAATTAAAGGGTGAAATAAAGTATGAATAAGAAACCAATTATAGGATTAATCATAGGATTAGTAATAATAGCATCCGCATTTGTAATTATAACAAATAATCCAAAAGTAACAGATGAAACATCTCCACCAGATGACAAAAAACCTCCGGCTTTTGGAAATATAACCTCATTTAATGATGCAGTAAATGGGTTTTGTTTTGATTTTTTCAAAAAACTATCCGATGATGAAGATAACCAACCAAATATTTTCTACTCCCCATATTCAGTATTTACTGCTCTAGCAATGACATATGAAGGTGCCAGGAACAATACAGCGGTTGAAATGGAAAATGTTTTACATGTAGAACAAGACAATGATTCATTTCATGACTATATGAAAGCACTGTATGAATACTTGAATGAAAACTCTGATTATAACATCAGTACAGCTAATGCTTTATGGCCTGATGTAGGTTTTGAATTGTTACCAGATTTTGAGCAAATAATTATTGATTATTATGGTGGGCATTCAGAACCTGTTGAATATGACGATCCTGCAGAAGCTGTAAGGATTATCAATGAATGGGTTGAGGAGCAAACTAATAATTTAATTGATGATTTAATACATGAAAATGATATTGATCCGGATTTAACTAAATTGATCCTTACAAATGCTATTTATTTTAAAGGACTCTGGCAGTTTCAATTTGATGAGGTAAACACAACAGAACGGGATTTTACACTTTCAACAGATGAAACAATACCAGTTGAAACAATGAGATTAAATGATACTAGTGATAAATTCAACTATACTGAAACAGATGATTTACAAATCTTAGAGCTGCCATATACAGGCGATGATATTTCAATGATGATCCTTCTCCCAAAAAATGGTGTTGAACTCTCAGATGTTACAAGCTCATTAAACAGAGAAGATTACACATCATGGATTGATGAAATGTACAAAACAAAAGCAGATATCTACCTTCCAAAATTCAAATTTGAAACATCTTACGGGCTAAAAGATTACTTAATAGAACTTGGAATGATTGATGCTTTTAGTGCATATAATGCTGATTTTTCTGGGATAGATGGAAGACCTGATCTATACATTTCATCTGTTTTACACAAAGCATTTGTAGAGGTTAACGAGGAAGGAACAGAAGCAGCAGCTGCAACTGCTGTAGTATTTGTATTTTCAATGCACGATCCCGATGCTCCTCCAGAAAGAATAACATTTGACTGCGACCATCCATTCATATTCACAATACACCATAAAGAAACAGGGACAATACTATTCATGGGAACAGTTGATAACCCATCATTAAGTACAGATCAAATTTAAATCAACCTTTTTTCTTTCCATTTTTTATGAAGTACGAAGAAATAATTGAAAAATTACACTCAATGTCAAATCCAAAAAACGTTGAAGGCATGGCACGATACGGCATCAATCCTCATAACAACCTTGGCATATCCATTTACCAGCTGAGACCAATCGCCATAGAAAACGGAAAAGATCACAATCTTGCTCTACAGCTATGGGACTCTGGCATTCATGACGCCCGACTACTAGCATGTTTCATTGACAACCCCGTAGAAGTCACAAGAGAACAAATGAACAAGTGGGCAGAAGATTTCGACTCATGGGATATATGCGACCAAGCATGTACCAGTCTTTTTGATCAAACACCATACGCTTGGGAAAAGGTTTCTGAATGGGCCAAACGAAAGGAGGAATTTGTTAAACGCGGTGCCTTTTCACTGATCGCAGGCTTAGCAGTTCATGATAAAAAAGCTGATGATAAGAAATTCGAAAAATTATTTGAAATCATCATACGCGAATCAACAGATGATCGTAACTATGTAAGAAAAGCTGTGAACTGGGCTCTTCGCAATATTGGTAAAAGAAACCTGGTGTTGAATAAAAAAGCAATACAGACCGCACGTGAGATCAAAAAAATAGATGACAAGACTGCCAGGTGGATTGCTAATGATGCGATACGTGAGCTAACTAGTGAAAAAATCCAGCAGAAATTAAGAAAATAATCTATACCTGAATTTCCCAGACTTCACAGCCTGTGTTTACATTCATTGTTGAACCGATTAAACTGTTTTTATATAATATTAGTTCTCTGAATCCTACATTATATTCATCTTCAAATTCTAATCCTTTGCCTTCTCCGACTATGCATTCCCAGTTTTTGCTATCGTATCGCCAGATCTGTCCATGTCCACGTGTTTTTTCCATGCATATACTCCAGTTTTTAAAACCATTTCTGGCAATAGTTAAATCCACGGAATCAGGATGGCTTGTTCCCACATATAAATAATTTTCATCTGCTGTTACAGACCATAAATATATGTTTTGAAGATCCCCGAAACCTGCTTTGTTACTTTGCCGTCCAAATCCTCCAACAACCCTAGTCCATTTATCAGTTGTTGAGTTATACTTCCATATTTGTGTACCAGCTAAATAATATTTTAACGAGTCGTATCCTGATCTTACAAAATGAATCAAACTTGTAAGTTTAGAAATAAGATTTCCACATCCCTCAATTAGAACTCTCATCTTCCCATAATTCTGTGCACTAAATATGTAAAGCTCATCTTTGTAAACCTGCATTCTTCTTATTCCACCAACATAGTATCTGCCGAAATGTCTTGGGTATTTAGCACCATGAAGTTTTGCTTCAAAGTATGTATCATATGCTACTACGGGCTCCCAATTAACTCCATCGCTTGTTCTCCAAATGTCACCTGGAAAACTTGTTCCCACGTATAGATAACCACTGTAATTTGCCATTGACCATAAATAGAAATTCATGCCATAACCCTCTGGCATCATAAATCCAGATGGGATACCTGAGCTGCCACCTACTACCGCAGTCCAGTTTTCTCCATCAGAACTACGGTACACTTCACATCCACCGTTTTCACCATCCCATTTCCAATTAATTGTTCCAACATATAAATATCCGTTGAACTCTTCAGCGGTCCATGCACCGGTGTTGTTTATGGTTTCAAATCCACCATCTGCTACTTTCTCCCAGGTTGTATTAATAGATTTCGTCCTCCAGATTTGACATCCTTCAAAACGGTTTCGTACGCCTGCATATAATCTTCCTTTGAAAACCTTTAAAAAACCGATTTCTTCATTGTTTGTATTTCCAAATCCTTCAGGCATAATACTGGATTCATTATTTGCTACTAGTGGTTTCCAGTTACTACCGTTATATGCCCAGATTTCACAACCATTGCTGAGTAAACCTTCTTCAAATCTACCTAGTGATTTATATTTTTCAAAAAATTCGTTGTACTCATATGTTTCACCTAGTGAAATAGTGCTATTATTATTGTAATTAGCAGTCGCAATAATTAATGATCCATTGAATTTTTCAATTCCTCTTGGTCCTACGTTTTCTGATATTCCAAAACCATCTTTGTTTATCTGTGACCAAGATATATCAGTCATTTCACTTTTACAGGGATAGGTAAAAACAGTAGTTCCTAATAAAAGCATTATTAACAAAATTGATTTAATTGTATATTTTGAATTTGGAATCATACTAATATTATTATTTTATATGATTTATAATATTTTCTGTTAAAAATAATAATTAAATGAATCCTTTAATCGCAGTGACACATTCCTTACAGATCTTACGAGGACCACTTTTGGTTTCAATGTGTTCTATTTCATCGAGACCATGTTCTTCGCCGCAGACGCAGCATTTCGCGCAACCAGTTGCCATAAAAACTATCAACCTCCAATAATGAATGATAAGTTAATGTTATAAAAATTTATTTATTCCTCTCTTTTTGGGTTAAATTTTTCAAGTTTTTTATTGGCGATACAACTTGAGATTTTATAGTAGATGTATACAACTAGCAGTTCTACCCCAAAGAATATCAGGAAATATCCAAAAGTGGTACCGATTTTGATCCAGTCACTAGGTTGTGTGTAATCAAAACCATATGTTAACGATATCGCTATCAAGAGTGGTATGAATATTCCGATTATTACGATTAGTAGTATCACTATTAGGTCCTTGTGTTTTCCCATTTTATAGTCTGTCTAAAACAGGTAATCTGTTTTTAAAGATTGCTCTAAAAATAGTAACCATCTTCTTTAAATTTTATGACCGATTATCACATTCTGACCAATACTTATGCCGCCATCGCCATTAGGCACACTATCATGAACAACAAGATTTAATCCTGCTTTTTTCACCCTCTCCTCGACCATGTTTGTAATAGGAACATTATAAGCAACGCCACCAGACAAACCAATATATTTTATACCAAGTTTTTCTGCATGTTCAACAGCGATCATGGTAAGATTATCCATAATGGTTTTAACCAGAGAATAAGCATAGTCCGCCTTCTGACTTTCAGAAGGTTTTTTTGGTATTTGTTCATCAAGCTGCCTAAAAAGATCCATAGTCTCAACAACACCATTTTTTACATTGCATTCGAAAGAATACCTGGACTTCCCCTTTGCTAGATATCGTTCTAGTTTCATCGCAGGCTCACCATCATATGTACGTTTCATACAAATGCCTAGATAGCAGGATAAAGCATCAAGAACACGACCCAGACTACTACTCAGTGGGGATTTATCCATCAATTTCGTTAAAATCTCAGCATCAGATTTTTTGAAAAACATTTCTTTACCAAAACTTTTAAAAATCGCAAACACCAACCGCCGGGGATCATGGGTAGCCGCATCACCACCCAGCAAGGGTATATACTCGAGATGACCCACGCGTTCAAAATCATCAAAACTTGAAACTAGTACTTCTCCACCCCAGAAACGACCATCACTTCCATAACCAAGACCATCAAGGGCTAGTACCACGCATTCATCAATCTTGTTTTCCAACATAAGCGATGCTGCATGAGCCCAATGATGCTGCACCTCAAACAATGGCACAGAATATTCCTCAGCAAACATTTTTGCTACACGTCGTGTATCATAACCAGGATGCAAATCCATAACCACCGCATCAATACCAGGTTTCTTCATAGTCAGACGCATCAGATGACGCAAAGCCTCCTCGAGAAACACAACAGTGGAATAATACTTACTATCACCAATATACTGCGTAGCAAAAACATTTTTATCAGAAGAAAAACTGCCAGTGATATTCTCACCAGCACCCACACTCAAAACATGTTCATCATAACCCACGGGAATGGGATCTGGAACAAATCCACGGGATTTACGTAGGAAAAAACGATGACCATTCCAAACACGGACTACACTGTCATCCACCCGGTTTGGAATACGACGGTTATGCAACAGATAATAATCTGCATCAATAGAAAAAGCCTCCTCATCACCTGTGATCATCGCCTCACCCGGTACATTAGAAGACGTCATAACCAGTGAATCAGCCTTCAAAAAACTAAACAGAATATGGTGTAGACCAGTATACGGTAGAAACAAACCAATAGTATCAAGACCAGGCGATACAAGATCTGCTTTTTTCTTTTTCACAAGGACTATAGGCCGGTTTTTTGACAGTAGCAACTGTTTCTCATCACTGGTTATTTCACCATATTCCATCGCAGTTTTAATATCTCTGGTCATAACCGCGAAGGCTTTCTCCGGGCGTTTATACCATTCACGGAAACGTTTTATCTCACTAGTTTTACAGCATAGATGCATACCACCCCAGCTTTTAATAACACAAATAGCACCCTGATCAATCTTTTCTGCGAAGCGTTTAACTGCATCCTTGGTACCCAGGTCTTGTTTGTTTTTATCATAAAGATGGTAAACCGGGCCACATTTCGGGCAACTAATAGTCTGGGCATGGTAACGACGATCCATCGGATCAGTATATTCCCTCTGACAAGACTCGCATAATGGGAATTCATCCATCGATGTACGCTCACGGTCATATGGAACATCAGTGATCAGACTATACCTAGCACCGCAGACTGTGCAGTTTGTAAAAGGAAAAACATAGCGTTTGTTTTTCTTGTCAAAAAGCTCCCTGAGACAGTCATCACATATTCCAACATCAGCTGGTATCTGCGAGTGTTTTTCACCGCTTTTACTGTGTAGTATTTTGAAATCCTTAAAACTCCTGTTATCAGAGTGTTCTGTTATCTCAGAAATCCTGGCGATAGATGGTAGTTGTTTCTTAAGCTGTTTTATAAATTCATCCTTTTTTTTGTTTATTACTACCTCTACCTCGGAACCCTTGTTTAGAACATAACCCTTTAGACCCATGTTTTGGGCTATACGAAATATTGTTGGTCTAAAACCTACTCCTTGTACTATTCCTTTGAAGACTAGTTTCATTTCTATTCAACAATTAAATCTTTAGAATACGGATCAGCATCCGCGAGTAAAAACTCGTCACTCATACTAAGGCAATTCACAGGGCATACATCGTTACATTGTGAGCAGAAACAACATCGTGATAGGTATATCTTGATTTTTTTCTCTTTCTCTTTAAACTCGATTGCGCCACATGGACAAACCTTTATGCATAGCTTGCAGCCTATGCATTTGTCTTTGTCGTATTGTATTTTACCTCGGAAACCCTCAGGTGTTTTTATTGGTGGATTGATTTTTGCTTTTCCAGATTCTACATCCTCCAAGAATTTGGTCGTGTTTTTTGGTGCATATTTTGCTGGGAACTTGTTAGTCCAGGGTTTCTTGAACATTTGCGCAAAAACCTGTGGTAGCATTGAGAAACGCATCAGCGCATCAGCCTCCTGGTTTTCTGCACGCTTAGTTTATGCAGTTGTTCTTTTGTAAGCTGAGTTGTGTTTCCATCTTTGATTACCCCCACACGGTTTGTGCAACTCATACATGGATCCGTACTTGCTGCTACTATGGGTATATCAGCGATTTGTTCACCTTTTAGCATTGGTATCCATGGTAGTATATTTGCATAGGTTGACGCTCGGACCTTCCAAGTATATGGGTGTTCGTTTTCCCCGTCGAATTTCACATAATGTATAACCTCTCCACGTGGTGCCTCATGACGTCCGATGCCCTCACCAGCGGTTTTTTTAACATGTGCTAATAATTTCGGGATCTTAGGTTCACTTACAATGTCGCCAGATGGTATTTTATCAAGGCATTGCTCTATGAGCTCAATGCTTTGTTTAACCTCAAGTAGTCTTACAATGATTCGATCATACACATCTCCAACTGTTTTTCCACGTAGTATATCAGGAGTCATATAGTCGATGTCTAGATCTCCATAGGCTGCGTATGCCTGGTCAACTCGTACATCTTTTTTTACCCCCGAGGCACGTGTTGTCGGTCCAACTGCGCAAAGTCCCATGGCATCCTCATATGTTAGGATTCCACAGTTCATACTTCGTATTTTGAAGGTTTTATCCTCCAGGTAGATCTTCCGGAGTTTCTCAAAATTCTTCTTCAGATAGTTCATGGTCTCTTTTATTTTTGGAACATGTTCACTGGTGATATCACGTCGTACTCCTCCGATCATCATTATGGCCTTGGTCACACGGTTACCTGTTAGGTATTCTGTGAGATCTAGGACTCTTTCACGCATCTCCCATGTGATAAACAGCACGCTGTCAAATCCTATTTCATGTGCTGCTACACCGGCCCAGAGCATATGTGAACATATACGTTCAAGCTCCCCATGGATAACACGTAGATAGTCAGCGCGTTCTGGGACTTCTATGTCACAGGCGTTCTCCACTGCTCGTGCAAAACTCATCGGATGAACAAAACTACATATTCCACATATACGCTCAGCAAGATACAAAATCTGTATAGGGTTACGTCGCATACCCGTCCATTCTATAGCTCGGTGAACATGTCCTAGTTTGACATCAACATCAACTATGCGCTCGCCATCGATTTCGAACTCGAAATACACAGGCTCCTTAAGCGCTGGATGTATAGGACCAATAGGGATATGGTACGTGGTCTTAGTAGTATTTTTTTGTTCGCTCATTTTTTCACCTCATGAAGATTCCTAATATATTTCTGAAGTCCTTTGTCATCCTTACGCCATGGATAAACACCCTCAGGCCAGTCATCAGGTAGGAACAAACGACGACTATCAGGGATACCAATTATTTTAATACCTAGCATCTCCTGTTTCTCACGTTCTGTAACCAACGCTCCAGGAATCCAATCACAAATCGTCTCAATCTCAAGTTTAGACTTTGGAACATCGACACTTATGTTCAGAGAAATCTCATTGTATCTTTTACCAAAATATAATGAGAAATGATAGATAAGCTCTATATCTTTTTTAAGATCATTACCAGAAATCACAGCTAGATGCGGATAAGTCATATCACATAGATGTTTTATTACATCTTTGAAAATACTCTTATCAATTTTAATCCAAATATTGTAATATTCCTTTTTTTTAGAACCCTCCACATGTTTCTTAACATTTGATGATTTAATCTTTGTTTTAAACTCATCCTTGAAATATTTAACAATACCCTCAGGAGTAAGTTGTTCTTTTACCTTTGGCGCATTCATTTCTTACCACCCTCCAGGGTTTCAAGTTTCACCCATGCCTTGGCCACAGCGTTAATAATCGCCTCAGGACGTGGCGGACAACCAATAACATGAACATCAACAGGGAGGATCTCACTGATCGGTCCAACCAGGTTGTAGGATTCATAGAATACATCACCCGTGTTACCACAGTTACCAACACAGATCACAGCCTTCGGGTCAGGCATCTGATCATACACACGTTTCACCTTGTCAGCCTGCTGACGAGTCACCGGGCCAGTCACCAAGAGCACATCTGCATGACGAGGGCTGCCAACTAGTTTCATCCCGAAACGTTCTATATCATAACGAGGGCACAATGCTGCAACGATCTCTATATCACAACCATTACAGGAACCAGAGTTACAATGATACACCCAAAGCGCTCTTTTAAATGCCTTTGTAAGACCTTTAGCCATAAAACATATGCCTCCATGAATCTAAAAACTACCTGGTTCTGGTAATCAGATAAACTATTTAAAAATTTGTGATTAATTATTATAATAATTCAACAAATCCTTGGAACCGGATCACCAACAGGCTTGTGAAGGTTACGTCTTCCACCAACAGTAGTCTGAAGAACCACGCCCTTGACCTTTTTTGTCGCCTCACCAATAATCATAGCATTACGTCCAAGAGGATGTTTTTTTATCTCACTTAGAATGTCTTCTGCTTTTTCTTTTACAACACCAAAAACCACTTTCCCCTCATTTCCAATTTCCAAAGGATCAATACCTAGCATGTCACAAGCAGATCGTACCCCTTTAGGTATTGGGATATCATCCTCATTTAGGATTATTCCAGCATTGGATTTCTCACTGAACTCATTCACAGTATTTGCTAGTCCACCTCGTGTTGGATCCTTAGCGGTAGTTACACCGCCGATAGACAAGGCTTTTTCGATGAGATGATTAACAGGTGCAATATCAGATTTAATACGGGTTTCAAAACCATAACCCTCACGGAAACTCATCAAAGCCACACCATGCTCACCAATATTACCCGACAGAATAAGCATATCACCCTCTCGTAGGTTGGAGTCAAGAAGCCAGCGGTTTTTGAATGGCCTGTAACGCTTAACCTCCAAAATATTGCTATCCAGAAAATGGTTTCTTTTACCAATACCACTAGTGTTAATCATGAACTCCTGGATAGCGCCCTTCTCCACAACCTTGGTATCACCGGTTACAATGGGCACACCCGCACTTTTTGCGGTGGTGCTCATGCTTTTTACAATAGTCTCAAAGCTATCAATATTGAGCCCTTCTTCAACTATGAAACCTGCTGATAACGCAATAGGAGTTGCACCCATAACACTGATGTCGTTAACCGTTCCAGCAACCGCGAGACTTCCTAGGTCTCCACCTGGGAAAATAATAGGACGCACGGTATGAGAATCTGTGCTGAAAACAATATCATCCACCACCGCGGAATCATCAAGCATGGAAAGACTAACCTCACCCACCCCTTGGTCTTGTTTGAAATATTTCAGAATTTTCTGTTTGATGAGATGATCCATCATTTCCCCGCCGGCACCCTGTGCCAGCTTGATTCTTTCAACCATAACAGATTACTCCCCCATGTGGGTTATTTCCTGATGCATAAGGTTTATTTATAATCTACGATTCAACCCCCATTGATAATGATGGTTCAGGAAATATTAATATCAATATTTGGACAAAGTTTCCAATGGCAGGATCTCGTAATAGCAATTGTAAGCCTTATGTTCGGAGTGATACTTTTACCACAGCTTAAAGATGTATATCATGGCAGAACAACGCTTAATCTTTACACCGCGAGTCTTACCACGATCGGATTGTTCATACTCACAGCTACTTTTTTTACATTGCATTTCTGGATTTCATTCATAGCAGATTTTATCTCAGGAGTGATATGGTTTCTTTTGTTTGTTTTCTCATTTAGAAACAAAAAAGAAAAGGTTAAATAAACCGTTTGAGTAAAACTTTTTTAACCTGTGCATCAACGTTTTTCTTGATCAACTCAGGAGATGTAATCACAGCATGCTCAAGTGCCCTGTGACATTCACACACTCGATCTGTTTTAATCTTTGGGATAAAACGTTTGAGAACTTTACCCATGTTTTTATCATTTTTTTTCAGGTTTTCAACAATGCTACTAACAGTTACATCTTCTTCTTCCTCATGCCAGCAGTCATAATCAGTGACATGAATTATACTACACAGGCACATCTCCGCCTCACGTGCAAGCTTCGCCTCTGGCGCAAGAGTCATACCTACCACATCAACATCCCAAGATCGGTATAGGTTTGATTCAGCCCTTGTGCTGAATTGCGGTCCCTCCATACAGATATATGTCCCACGATGAACATCAATACCTTCTTTTTTGATTACATCAAAAGCTTGATCGCTTAATGTTTTACAAAACGGGTCAGCGAAACCCACATGAGCTACTATTCCATCTTCAAAAAAAGTCGTGGCTCTTTTAAAACTCCGGTCAACTAGTTGATCAGCTATCACAAAATCACAGGGTTTAATTTTTTTCTTCAAACTACCCACAGCAGCAGTACTAACTAGGTATTCCACGCCGCATTCTTTCAATGCAAAAACATTAGCACGATAATTCACCTTGTGCGGTGGTAGAAAATGACCGCGACCATGACGTGGAAGAAAAGCTACCTCAACATCACTTATCTTACCAATTATAATTTTATCAGATGGGCTGCCAAAGGGTGTTTCAACTTTTATCTCCTCAGCATCTTTTATGATACCCATACTGTAAATACCGCTTCCCCCGATAACACCAATTTTTGTCATAATCATTCTAATGCGAATAGAAATAGCTAAAAAAGCTTTTTGCTTTACCCTTAAACATACTAACTCAGAGAGATGTAACATTATGGATGATAAAAAAAAGATATACTATGTATCAGAGTCGATAAAATCAAAAATCCGAACTGTGCCTCATTGGCCAAAACAGGGGATAATGTTCCGTGATATAACCACGCTTATTAAAGACCCAGAGGGTTTCAAAGAAACCATAGACCTCCTCTATAATCGGTATAAGGATAAAAAAATCGATAAAGTCGTAGGAATAGAAAGCCGTGGTTTTATTTTTGGAGCACCACTGGCATATCTACTAGGCTGTGGTTTTGTACCTGTTCGTAAACCTGGGAAGCTACCCGCTGAATGTGAAAGCGAGGAATACACATTGGAATATGGGAAGGACAAAATTGAGATACATAAGGATGCAATAGATAAAGGAGACAGGGTGCTCATAGTAGATGATCTGATCGCGACAGCCGGAACTGCTAGCGCAGCACGAAATCTAATAAAAAAACTCGGAGGGCGATTAGTGGAATGCGCATTCATAGTAGAACTAGTAGATCTCAGAGGCAGGGATAAACTCAAAGGAGAAAACATTTACTCAGTTGTAGAATTCGAAGGAGGATAAAAAAAATTATATTCCTCCGATATGAAGACTTGGATCACCGAAAAGCTGCCATTGTTGTACCATTTTTGTATCCATTTTTTCACCAGCACCATTGAATAAATGAAGATAATCTGTTATCGCCATCCCATGGTTTTCACCTAGGATTTTGTTGTTTTCCTCTCCATAGTATTGGAAGAATCTTATCTCAAGGAACCCATCAAGGATCTCAACATAGTCTGCTATATCGTTTTTATCAGTGTCCTCTCGTCCATGTGTACCAAGACCACTGTTTGCTATGCAGGCTATACCACCGCCACCATATTTCACAGTCATCCACCATCCCCAGCATCGGGGTCCCCAGTTACGGTCAGCTTTTGCTTGTTCGTAATCTAATAGCAGGTACAGAATACTTGTATCAAATCGTGCATTGGAACAACCGCCGACTACTACTACGGGTAGTTTGTCTTTGTTGTTAAGCTGCATCATATCAAAGATATCAATCCCAGTGGTCCATGATTTTTCAGTTGGTGGATATGGAAAATGAGTAGACCAGCTCATTGGGCTTCCATGACCACAGAAATATGCGAAACCACATCCTGGGTCCATACCGGTTTTAACTGTGTCAATGTTGATGTCATCATCAGATGAGAAAACGGTTACAGGGTTGAAACCTGGCATCACATCCAAAGCCGCATCAGAGGCAAGTTCTCCCTCGTTGAACCCGGTTGCATCATTATATGAGTCTCCTGCTACAAGAAGGAGTTTTTTAAACCATCCATCATTGTTGTCTGTGTTTTTCTCATAGTTCAGTATTTTATTAACCATTGTCATTACTTCTAGGACATTCCTGCATGCTAGACGTCCCACGTATACATCTGGGTAGAGGTCCATTTCTTCATGTATGTTTTCATCCCATTCAGCAAATACTCCATTCTGGTTGGTATCCCAGCTGGAGAACTCTCCTTCGGAGTTATATATATCCGCGAAGTAAAGATCACTGAGGAATTTTGGCTCTGGGTGTTCTTGTTCCTCTGGTGGGACAACATGGCTATAGCGAACTGGTGTATTCCAACTGAGGAATTGCCCGTTTCTACCACCGACAAGTAACACATATTTGACACCCCAGTTTTCTATCCCTTGTTTTATGTAATATTTTATCTTCTCGGAAATATCACGACCCTGCAAGGTTTTCATGTTTTTTATCTGTTCAACTGTGGCTATTTTAGTTTTAATTCCATTATTGTTTTTATGATTCACAAGCTGATTCAGAGTTGATGTGAACTGAGATGGTGAAACAATAAGCAGGTCACATTCAGAGTGTTCATTAATCAACGGACTGCTGGGCTCCTGGTAATTTATTGTTATGGTTACATGGTCTATGTAAATGATCTGATCCATCACTGGGTTGTATCTGACAGGATAAACCCTGACTACTAGGAATGTTACATGCTCACCATCAGAGAGCCCCCCACCAGCATGGTAAGACACCCAATCATTTGGATAATAACTATCTGTTTCATATATTTCTTCATCTTCCACTGTTGTTTTATCAAACCTTCCATAGTTGATTTTTTTAGAAAGAGACATAGTCTCCGTTGGAGATGTTTCAAAGTCTACATTGTTTATTTTTGTTCCAAATGGGAACATCATAATTGTTAAATTAACAGGTAACACTGGAGCGCCATCACATATACCGTTGATATCCGCCTCCAACAGGTGCACGTTTTGGAATTCACCGTTTTCTACTATCTCGGGTGTTGAAAAATCATAATCCAATATTATAATGTTTGAAACATTCATTTTGTTATCATCAAAAGTTCTAGTCTGAGTTTTAAAACCAGTAACTGACATACCACTTGCTAAAAGAAAACAAATCACTAAAATTAAAAATATTTTTTTTCTAAAATTATATCCTTTCATTCAATTACCCCCTAATCTTATAATGCAATTTAATAAGGAGGTACTGATATTAAAGATTTTCTAGAAAAGTTATAATATTGGATGGTTAAGAGATAGTACACTCTAAATTTTTAATTTTTTATAAATATTAATAAAAATATTTAAATATCTGTTTTATATTTTTAATTTTTATTGCTAATACGGGCGGTTATAGAATGAAAGAAAGAACCATTGGGATATTGATATGCTGTTTTGTTATAATTTGTTCAACAGTTTCTGCAATAAAAATCAGAACGGACAATGCCATAAATGATGAAACGCAGAAACATCCATGGCCCATGGTTGGTCAGAATTCTCAACATACTGGGCAGAGTCCATACGATGCAGATGAAATAACATATAAACTTAAAGGCAGTGGTATATTTGATGAGACTATAACAGGACCTCCAGTAATCAATAAAGATGGTATCATGTATGTTACTACTTTTGATTTTCATGGTTTAGTAGACGAATGGGGATATCTATACGCTATGCACAAAAATACTTCTATCATATGGAAAATAAAAATCGATCAATCTCCACCAGTTTTTTCCGTTCCAGCAATAGGGCCTGATGACACCATATATGTTATAACAAATGATGAATATTTTTATGCGTTTAACCCAAATGGGACAATTAAATGGACGTTTTTAATCCCAGAAGGGTATGGTCATACATCACCAACGATAGGATCTGATGGGACCATATATTTCGGAGCAGAATATATATCTGGAGGAGGTTACATATATGCTTTAAACTCTGATGGAACAGAGAAATGGTGTTTTACCACTCTTGAAGGTGTTGAAGGTTCTCCAGCAGTTGGCTACGATGGAACAATATATGCAACTACACTTGATCCAGGACCAGATTGGAAGGATGTAAACGGTTATCTATATGCAATAAATCCCAAAGATGGATCCTTAAAATGGGAGTATTTCATAGTTGGTTCCCCCTCCGCACCAACAATTGGCTCTGATGGTACAATATATATTGGATCAGATAAAGATTATGGATATCTTTATGCAATTAAGTCTGATGGAACAGAGAAATGGAGTATTAAAATTAGCGGAAAAAATTGTATAGGCACAGTAGATTTCCCGAGGATTAGCTCTGATGGTACGATTTATATCTGTGCAGAACATATCTATAAAACTCATTTATATGCAGTTAATCCTAACGGAAACATAAAATGGACTTTTACAACTAAATCGTGGCCTCGATCAGCACCAACCCTTGACAGTAATGGAGTAATCTACTATTCTGCAGGTGATAACTATTTTTATGTTCTTAATAAAAACGGAATAGTAACATTGAAAATCAAAATAACCAGCGATGGCGAAGATTCTATGATTATGAGCCCTATTATTAATGCAGATGGACGAGTATATGTTTGTGCCAGACCATGGTTTACATGGGAAAACAGTTATAGCACAATATATGAATTCGCAAAAAAAGGAGAAATATCAAAAAATATTAATTTAGATAAAACGATATCTCAGATCTTAAGAAATGGTTTTAAAATAGTTAAAAATCTTATCGATTATTTAGGCTAGTAGAAATTTTTAATTTAGTAATTCTTTTGTACATAGCATACGAAAAATATAAATTTGATAAGATTATAATATTATTGTTTGGTAAACGTGATTGGATGATGAAAAGAGAAACAATTAGCATATCATTTGTCATTTTTGTTTTACTAGGCTCTTTTATATTTCCCGTTAGCGGGATGACTTTTATAAAAAATAACAATGTAGAAACAGATTCTTCTAATGTTTTAACAGTTGATTTCTATATCCAAAAATCTGATGGGAGCGGTCATTACGATAAAATCGATGTTAAAACAGAGGAACTCCTCGAGTTTAAAATCAATGTAAAATCCTCCCGTGATTATCTCACCGTCGCTGTTTTCATCGAGCTACCATTGGTTAACGATGATCCCATGTTTGAATACGACTGGGGCCTACTTGGTCTCGGAAGCTCTGACCCTAAACCCATTGGCTTCCCCTTAGGTGAATGGACTGCTAATGATACAGATGTTAGCTGGGCATGGTTCCTAGTTAGCCCCTCATGGTCAAAGGATATGTCATTCAAAGCCAAGGTTAAAAAAACCGGGTCAGAATATGTAAACCTTAAGGTTTATGGCATGAAAGACACCAATGGAAACGATGATGAATTTTTTGATGAAATAAGAATCAATAGTAAAAAAAATAATAAACCTGTTTTTTTGAACTATTTTTCCTGTAGAAAACCTTTTTTGTCCCTGTTTGAACATATTTTAGAAATTCTTTAAAACACATAGGTGTTGCAAGATAACGTGCTATATGATATAATAATAATCGGGGCAGGGCCCGCGGGTTTATTCGCTGCCTTCGAGTTGGTTAACAAACCAGATTTAAAAGTTTTAATAATTGACAAAGGCAAAGATATAAACCAACGTAAATGCCCGTCCCTAACAGAGTTTCAACGATGCCTGAAATGCCAGCCATGTAACATTCTATGCGGACTAGGTGGCGCAGGCGGGTTATCAGATGGAAAACTAAACCTTAAATCTGATGTTGGAGGAAACCTAGAAGAATTCGTCCCAAAAAACGAAGCAGATAAACTAGTGGAAATGATAGATAAGGTTTTTCTGGAACATGGAGCTTCAGATAAACTCTACGGGCATAACTCTCATGATCTTGATAAGAAAGCGGCGGAGGCAGGTATCGAGTTCATACCAATTCCTCAACGTCATATAGGCTCTGACATGCTACCCAGTGTGGTCACCTCTATCAAAAACTATCTGACAAGCAAGGGTGTTGAGTTCTTGTTGAACACAGATGTAAACGAGATACAGAAACAGGAGAACTTTAGACTTATACTAGCTGATAATCAACAGGTTGAATCACGATTTGTTCTAGCTGCTACTGGTCGATCAGGCGCTGACTGGTTAACAAAACAGGCAAACCAGCTAAACATCCATACTCGTTTCGCACCCATAGACATCGGAGTACGTGTTGAAGTCCCCTCTGTGGTAATGGA
>Ga0272442_10001120_pt1 | contig 41196 bp, 38 predicted proteins | sample SSMForm2O_FD_200262 | JGI IMG/M metagenome (GOLD analysis project Ga0272442, IMG submission 200262) | Marine sediment archaeal communities from Little Sippewissett salt marsh, Falmouth, MA, United States - SSM-Form-2O | ecosystem: Environmental > Aquatic > Marine > Wetlands > Sediment ...
CCAGGTCTCTCACATAACGCTCGTCGGTGTCGAGCCAGACGATGTGTCTCTTGGTGAGGGGCTGTCGCCGGCAGTGCGAAGGGCTGCGGATCGGCTGGTTTCGATCCTATCCAGCGACCAACTCGAAACGATCGAGGTATGGCAGGCACGGCCCGGCGGCGAGCTGTGAAACCACGATATGACATCGGTATAGTATTGCGTTGCTTGTTCTTCCTTGCCGTTTTCAGAGGGAGTGCTACTAAGGGAATAGACGGCATGTTGCCGCCACGAATGCGGTGCGGGAACAGTCCGTGGATCGAGTCGCAGTAAGGGGGACAGTATGCCGTTTCTTGACGGTGAGAAGTTCCGTGAGGCATATCGTCGCGCAGAGCGTGGATCGTATGCGTTCATGGCGAACAACATTGCAGAAAGCAACGTTCTCGTGGGACTGCTTGAAGCGTACAGCGAACAACGGTCTGACCTCATCGTGCAGGTCTCCGCGGGCGCCGCGAAACACGCCGGAGCCGGAGACAAGGCGATTGGGCTACGTGTGCTGTCTGGCATGATTCGCGAACTCGCCGATCGATATCCGATCGGCGTGTTCCTCAACTTGGACCACTTCACGACCAAGGAGAGCGATCTCATTCGCGAGGCCATCGAGCACCGACTGGTGTCGTCGATCATGATTGACGCCTCGCAGGAGACGTTTGAGGACAACGTGCGAATCACAAAGGATGTCGTTCAGCGCGCTCGGGGATCGGGAATCCTGATCGAGGCAGAACTCGGGAAGATCAAGGGCGTAGAGGACGAGATCTCATCGGATGAGGCGCTGTACACCGATCCCGACGAGGCCGTGGAGTTTGTCCAGGAGACGGGACTTGACCTGTTGGCGATCTCAATCGGAACCCAGCACGGCGTGTCGAAAGGGCGCACACTCGATCTGCGAATGGATCGGGCGCGCGACATCCGAGCCAAGTTGCAGGAGGGCGGTCTGAACACTCCACTCGTCTTACACGGCTCGTCCGGGCTTCTTCCGGATCAGGTGAAGACGGTGATCGGCCACGGCATTCGCAAGCTCAACAAGGACACGCACTACCAGTACGTATACGGGCGGGCGGCGTGCGCCTTCTACGCACGGCATACGGATGAGATCCTTCCGCCGAGCGGTGTCGACGATGACGTCGTGAACCTGTTCTCCGGAAGCGACTGGAGTCCGAACAAGAAGGCTTTTGACCCCCGGGTAGTCGGTGAAGCAATACGAAGAGAAATCAAACAGATCGCCCTGGCTCTGCTCGACCAAGCGGGGAGCGCCGGACATTCGTTGATTGAATAGGAGGACACGACATGCCGAGGGCAGGCGTGCTGACCGGTGGCGGAGATTCACCGGGAATCAATGCGGCGTTACGCTCGATCGTTCGCTTCGGCGTCAAGCAGGGCGTCGAGGTTGTCGGGTTTCTTGAAGGGTGGAGAGGGCCGCTAGAGAACATCGTCCAGCCGTTAACGATCGCCGACGTGTCAGGGATTCTCCACATCGGAGGGACGATCCTGGGCAGCTCGCGGACAAATCCGTTCAAGGTCGAGGGGGGGCCGGAGCAGGTCGTCGAGAACCTCGAACTGAACGGGATTGACTTCCTGATCGCGATCGGCGGCGACGACACCATGGGGGTTGCCCATCGGCTTAAGCCGTACGGCATCAAGGCGATTGGGATTCCTCAGACGATCGACAATGACATTTGGGGAACGGACTACACGTTGGGTTTCCAGTCTGCTCTGGAGGCAATCACCGATGCCCTGGATCGGCTGCACACCACCGCGGCGTCCCATCATCGGGTGCTGATTCTCGAGGTGATGGGGCGTGATGCCGGATGGCTGAGCCTGATGGGTGGCGTTGCCGGCGGGGCGGATGTGATCCTGATCCCAGAGAAACCGTTCGATCTTGACACGATCTACAAGAAGATCAAGCGCCGTGAGCTTCTCAAGAAACGATTCAGTATCATCATCGTGGCCGAGGGGGCGTCGCCCGAAGGGCACGAAGGGCAGGTCGTGCACGAAGCCGAGGTGGACGCCTTCGGGCACGTGCGGCTGGGCGGCGTGGGCCAGTTCATCGCGAATCGTCTTTCCGAACGGATGCAGATGCCCGTGCGTGTGACGAATTTGGCCTACTTGCAGCGTGGTGGAAGCCCGGCGCCGTTCGACCGAATCCTTGCGACGCGATTCGGGGCGGGAGCCATCGAATTCGCCTTGCAGGGGACGTTTGACGTGATGACTGCGCTTCGCGGAACCAAGATCGAACCCGTCTCGCTCAAGGAGGCACTGGGAACGCCCCGCCCCGTCGACGATCACCTGTTGTACATGCTCGACTTGTTCGAGTAGATCGCCGCTCTCCCCCCGCTTGTGGAGACGGTCCGCGTGCGGCGCGGCCGTGTCTGCTGGTTCATGCTTTCTGCGAGGGGGAGCGAAGCGCGATGAGGCCCCGTCTTGCTTCGCCGTCGACAAACGCATCGAGACCTTCACGGAGGACGAAGTGAGTGACGAACTCGTCGCGGTATTCAATGGCTTGGGTGTTGAGTAGTCGCCGATTGAGCGTGTCCCCTCGCTGTTCGTCAAGGGGAAGATACAGGACGTCGCTGGCGACCATGTCGGCATAGAAGTGCGTTCCGTACGACAGTTCCGGTGCCAATGACTGCGTAGACATCTCGACGATTACGACGGCTCCGCTGATCTCGTTGTATTGGACGGGAACGCCGAGTTGCGGGTTCGACGACGCCCAACGACCGGGCCCGATCAGGATGTACGGCTCGTCTTCGCTCACGAGACGCTGATTGATGCGACCGATCGATCGGGCGATGTCGTACGCTCGATCCCAGCGGTACGACTCCGGCTCGACCAGGATGAGATGGTGAATCTTGCGCAGCCGGCCGTTGCCCAGGACGTCTTGGCACTCGAGAACCCGCTGCTGCGTTGGGACATCGGGGATTTCGACTCGCTGGTGTTCTGGGCGGTTTCCCAGTGGCCGAGCCTGAAGCAGGTAGAAGAGAGGAGTTCCTTCGCTTGAGGGCTCGGGGCCGGAGAATTCGACGGCGAACTCGATGTCGGCGTCGAACCCGATCAGATCCCTCAGCCGTGACAGAATGTCACGGACAAGCGGGGTAAACGGCATCAGCGACTCCCCCTCGATCAGCCGCGTGAACGACGCGAGCAGTCGATCATTGGAGGAAACCATCGCGGCCGAGGACAGCGGCTCGGATACCGTTCCATCCTCTGTTGCGAAGGAGCAGATTCGTGTGAGCAACGGGTTGTCCAAACTGTTGAGTTTCGTTTGCGTCAGGACGCCCTGCGCCATGTCCAAGACGTCGACGGTCTCCTGGGAGTTCCTGATGATCATGCGCAGATCGTTTCCTTCCGGTCGCAGACCGGGCAGACGCGGGGAGAACACGCGCGCGTATTCGCGTCCAACCGCTCGCGTGCCTGTCCCGACGACGAGGCGAACGACTCCATCTTCGGCGCGAAGCCGAGACGACCATGGGTAGTAGTTGCGAGAGAATGCGACACCACCCACGAGAGGATAGAAGAGGCCGTGGCTGTAGAGACTTCCGATCATGTTCTGGATCAGGATGGCCATCTTCTCCTTGTGCCAGTCGAGTCGATGGCGCTTACGATACGCTCGAGCGTCGGGTGCAAATGTCGATGCGTACACCCGTTTGATGAGATGCATCAGGCGGGTGAGGCGATCGTCAAGCGGCCCGCGATTGGCTAGGAAGTCCGACAGATAGATTCCGGCAAACGAGTGTTCGGGGTCGTCCTCCATGATTGAAGAGGAGCGAACGGCCAGCGGGCGTGTCTCGGCTTCCAGGAACTGCCGAAGCTGTGGAATCCACTGTTCGGGAAACCGAGCGCTGACAATGTGCTCGTCCAGTTCCTCAAGCGTCAGATCGCCCGTACACCCCGCTTCAACCTCTTTGTGAAGGCGATTCAGTTCGATGAAGTCGTCGAACACTTGGGTCGAAACGACGACCGAGTCAGGAAAGCGGAGCAGGTGCTCGTACTTCGTGAGCGCGTACCCGCTCTCGATGGCGCGCATCACGAATACGAGACCGCGAGCCTTTCCGCCGATCTCACCGTCGCCAATGAGCCGGATCTTCGCGGGCAGATCTGTTGAGGAGAATCGATACCGTCCGGAGGCGTCCCGCCCGAACGCGTAGAAGTCCGAGTCGAAGCCGCTCGGTGCGTCGTGGTGGTGAGAAGTCAACAGTCTCCTTGCTCGAGGCGATGCTGTCTCGTACCTCGCATGGTCAATGCTATGCGCCCGCGGCGTTGTAGCCGGTGTCGAGTGCCTGTTCGTTGATGGCGATCAACTTGGCCTTCCCTCCCTGTTCCATCGCCTTGGCCATCGCGGCCTTCACAGCGCCCAGCGGGACGGCTTCGGAAGCTCTGACGTAGGCGCCGAGCGCGATCATGTTGATCGTGCGCGGATTGCCCACGCTCCCTGCCAGCTCGTTCGCCGCGATGTAGGTCGCATGGAGGTCGGCGCGGCTCACGTTCCGGTCGATGAGAGAGGAGTTCACGATGACGACTCCCCCCGATTCGAGAATGGGCTCGAACTTGTCAAGCGACGGACGATTCATTGCTATGAGCGCGCTCGGTTCATCGACGATCGGACTCCCTACCGTTTCATCCGAGAACACCACGGTGCAGTTGGCTGTTCCTCCCCGCATCTCGGGGCCGTACGACGGAAGCCATGTAACGTGGAGGCCGTGGTCCATCGCGGCTTGTGCCAGGATCTTGCCTGCGAGGATGACCCCTTGTCCTCCGAAACCGGCGATTACGACGGATCGTTCCATGCTACCCCCTGTCCACCAGGTCCCCGAGCGGGAACACGTCGGTCACCACGTTCTTCACGTGCTCGTTGGCCTTCGTCGGCGACATTCGCCAGTTCGTCGGACACGTCGAGAGGACCTCGACGAGGGAGTACCCCTTGCCTTCGACCTGGTTTCGGAATGCTTTCTTGATGGCTGTTGTCGCGTCCATGATCCGCTTGGTGTCGAACAGCGCTTGCCGTGTCACATACACCGGTGCTTCCAGCTGCGCAATCATCTCGGAGAAGCGGATTGGATACCCGAACAGCGCGGGATCACGACCATCAGGGGTGGTGGTCGTGTGCTGCCCAACCAGGGTGGTGGGAGCCATCTCACCGCCGGTCATCCCGTAGATCTGGTTGTTCACGAAGATGACGGTGATGTTCTCTCCCCGATTGGCTGCGTGAATTGACTCTGCCGTTCCGATACTGGCGAAGTCCCCGTCGCCCTGATACGAGAAGACGAAGAGATCGGGGCGGGCCCGTTTGACCCCGGTTGCGACTGCGGATGCTCGACCGTGCGCGACTTGGAGGGCGTCGCACTTGTACCAGAGATACGCAAACACTGAGCAGCCGACGGGAGCGATGCCGACTGTGCGTTCGGCAATGTCGAATTCGTCAAGAGCGTCACCGATGATGCGCGTGATAATTCCGTGCTGGCACCCCGGGCAGTACGTAAATCGGGCATCGGTCAGGCTCGCGGGGCGCTCGAACACCTTGCTCATCGAAGCGGTGTCAATGGACATGTTTTTTCACCTCGTTGAGGATTCCGCGCGGCGTCGGCACGACACCGCCCATCTCTCCGTAGAACGGCGTTTCTGCGCGTTCTCCGACGGCCAGTCGCACGTCCTCCCACATCTGCCCAGCAGACATCTCCACCGTAAGTACGGTGTCGACGCGCTCGGACAGGCGGCGCAGCGCATCGTACGGATAGGGCCATAGGGTAATCGGCCGAAACAGCCCGAGTTTGATCCCTTCGGCTCGTGCCATTGCAATGACCGACTTGACGATCCGTGCGACGGTTCCGTACGCCGTGATGATGATGTCGGCGTCCTGTGTCTCCGTTTCCTCGCAGCGGATCTCGTTGGCGGTGATCTCTGCGTACTTCTCTTGCAGGGCCTGATTCATCCGCTTGAGGTTCTCCGGTCCGAGATCGAAACTCAGAACGATATTCGGCTCTCGCCCTTTCGCTCCTGTCGTTGCCCAGTCCTTCTTCGGAAGCAAGCCAAGATCGATAGGCGCGGGGAGTTCGACCGGCTCCATCATCTGTCCGAGCAGTCCGTCTGCGAGGATCATCACGGGGATCCGGTATTGATCTGCCAGATCGAACGCGAGCATCGTCAGATCGCCGGCCTCCGGCACCGTTGACGGGCCCAGTACGATGATGTGGTAGTCGCCGTGTCCTCCGCCTTTCGTCGATTGGAAGTAGTCGCACTGCGACGGTGCAATGTTCCCCAGTCCGGGACCGCCGCGGACTACGTTGACGATCACGGCGGGCAGGTGCGAGCCTGCGAGGTACGAGATTCCCTCTTGCTTGAGGCTGATGCCGGGGGACGAGGATGACGTCAGCGTGCGAACGCCAGTCGCGGCCGCGCCGTACACCATGCTGATCGCTGCGACTTCGCTCTCTGCTTGAACGAACGTCCGTCCAAGGCGCGGCATGTTACGCGCCATATGCTCCAGCAGCTCAGCCTGAGGTGTGATCGGGTAGGCGAAGTAGCACTCACAACCCGCGCGGATCGCGGCCTCGGCAATCACCTCGTTGCCGCGAAGAAGCAGTCGCTCTCCCATTACGCCTCCTTGACGGGAGTCTTCTCCCGGTAGACCTCGATTGCAATGTCCGGGCACGTCAGAGCACAGAATCCGCATCCGACACAAGCGTCCGGGTTCTCCATGTGCGCGGCGTTGTATCCGCTCTTGTTCAACATTCCGGAGAACGCCAGGACGTGTTGTGGACACGCTGCGATGCAAAGGCCGCATCCCTTGCAGCGCTCAGCGTCGATGACCACGGTACCTTTCGGCATCAGGACCTCCCCATTCCGGTCGTTTGGTGCACGCTAGATCTGATCGTTGAGACGTCTTGAGCGACGTTTGCGTAGTTCCACAAGGTTGGATTCGACGCGGTGGATCCATTGGTTGATGCGTTCCTCGCCGAGTGCATCCTGGTGGACCTGCTCCTCGGTGTGGCGGCTCACCGGACCGTGGTTCGACAGGGCACGGTGCAGTCGATGAACCTCGCGATCGAATGCGTGTTGGGAGTCCTGTCCGGCGCCGGCTATGGAAACCAGGGACAGTGTGATGCGACCTGCAGTGTCTGACCCCTCGACCCGGAACTGGCAGCGGTCTCCGACCCCGAGGGTCTCGTGAGCGGCTTCACCGAACGGGACCACGGCGGGCGCTCCGTCGTCGAGGCGGATCATGAAACCGGACTCGTCTCGCGAGACGACCTCACCCCAGCGTAGGATGACGCCCCCCTCTCCCTGCAATGGCATCGCCCTTCCTTTCGTGACGCAGGAGGATCTCCTACGACACGGTGTCGACTAGGCTACTTTGGTGACGCGGCCTGACTTGATACACCGCGTGCAAGCGCGGATCCAGCACCTCTTGCCGTCGACGACGGCGTGAACCCGCTGGATGTTGGGGGCACGAACCCGTACCGTTCGACGGTGCGAGTGGCTGATCGTGTTTCCCGACACCGGTTTCTTTCCGCAGATGTCACAGACTCTGGACATGATCTTCTTGTCTCTCCTTCTTGTTCATGCTACGACAACGTGGACTCGACATATACCGGCTCGAGTTCATACAACTCATTCTCCGCATACGCTGCACGGCCCAAGCGCGCCACGGCCAGTGCGGACGGACGCGTCGCATCCACTGGTGGCGGGCAGATCCACGGATGATCTCCGAGAGCCTCGTAGATCGGAAGTGCGCCACTGCCCACAACGAGCAACCTCCGCGTTTCATCGCGGAGCCGTGCAACAATCTCACTTCGGTGCAGAAGCCGAACGTCGTCTTTCGGTCGCTGTCGGGCGTACCACTGTGCGTAGTACAGATCCCGACGGCCTACGATGACCACACAAACGCGTGGCTCATCGGCAACCAGGGAGCGATACATCGCTGTTCCTTCGACGCCGACCACCGGCCGATTCATCGCCTGCCCCAGGCCCTTTGCAACCGCCAGACCGATGCGCAAACCGGTGAACGACCCGGGGCCGCGATTGACGCTTATCAGATCGATTGCATGACGGGTTCGACCGGCAGCGCACACGAGGTCCTGGATCGTCGGGAGCAAACGCTCGGCATGCTGAAGGGGCCCGTCCAAGACCTGCTCGACCTCAAGCGACGGCCCTTCGGAAAGCGACACGCTTCCGATTGACTCGGAAGTCTCAAGTCCCAACGTGAGCATGCTGTATCAATGGTAGGAGAGCGGCGGGGGCATTTCAACCACTGATCGGGCTGCCGGTCACCGGATGGCTTATCGCCATTCGAGTCGCTTCCTCCACGTCGCAGGCAATCTGACGTTGGAGAGCGGAGAGAGACGGGAACTGCCGGTCATCGCGGAGGCGCTGGAGCACGTGAACCTCAAGATGAAGCCCGCGAAGCTCGTCCTCCGGGCTTCGGAGAAGGTGCACCTCGCAGCGGAGGTCCTCGCCGCCAAGGGTTGGACGAGTGCCGACGTACAGCAGGCCGTGTCCGCGACGACCGGCGAAGAACGCGTGTACGAAGTAGATGCCCGCCTTCGGAGCCAGCACGCTGCGGTCCAGGCAGAGGTTCGCCGTCGGATACCCGAGGGTCGTACCGATCCGATCCCCCGATTCGACACGCCCGAAGACCAGGTGCGGTCGACCGAGAAGGCGGGCAGCGTCCTCAACGCGTCCTTCGGCCACGAGATCGCGGATCCGCGTGCTGCTGACAACGTCTCCGTCTGCAAGGTGGGTGGGGATGACGACAAACTCGAAGCCGAGTCGAGCGCTCAGCTCGGCCAGCGTATCGGTGGATCCGGCACGATCTTGCCCGAATCGGAATCCTTCGCCTACAACGAGCGTACGCATCCGCAACGCCTCAAGAAGGACCTGCGTGACGAACTGCCGTGGAGACATCCGAGCGATGAGATCGAATGAAGCTGGTTCGATCGATCCGACATAGCGGAGGAGTAGGCGGTGCTTCAGCGCCTCCGGAAGCAGGAGCGTTCGACTGGGAACGCGTTGGCTCGACGTACGGGGTGGAAGGCCGAACGTATACGCGATGGCAGGCATGGCGGCCGTCTCGGCCCGGCTCCGGACTTCGCGCAGGAGAGCCTGATGCCCTCGATGGACGCCGTCGAACGTCCCGATCGTCACGATGGATTGACTCACAATCGCCCCTGATGGGCTAGTGTACCGCAACGGGACACCTGTGCACGCCTTCGCCCGGATTGCGTGTATTGAACGGGCTTGCCAGCCATCGGTACAATGCCGATACCATGAGAACCGAACGGATTGCAGGTCGATCACTGGACGAAGACGTCACCCAGTCCGGCCTGCGGCCGCGCTCGCTCGATGAATTCATTGGCCAGCAGGAGATTAAGGAGAAGCTTCGCATCTACATTGCAGCGGCAAGAGGACGGGATGAGCCGCTCGACCATGTTCTGCTGCACGGCCCCCCCGGGCTTGGGAAGACCACATTGGCCCAAATCATCGCCACGGAAATGGGCGTAAGCATTCGGGTCAGCTCCGGACCGGCTGTCGAGAAGACAGGAGATCTCGCAGCGATTCTGTCGAACCTACACCCACGAGATCTCTTTTTCATCGACGAGATTCATCGACTCCGTCGGAACGTGGAGGAGATCCTCTATCCGGCGATGGAGGATGCTAAGATCGACATCATTCTCGGAGAAGGGCCGAACGCCCAAACGTTACGCATTGACCTTCCCGAGTTCACCCTGGTAGGCGCCACGACGAGAACCGGCCTGATTTCGGCGCCGATGCGCGATCGGTTCCAGGTCATCTTTCGACTTGGATTCTACGCTGTGGAGGACCTGATAAGCATTGTGGTCCGTTCCAGTGGTCTCCTGGGAATCGACGTCACGGAGGACGGTGCGCGCGAGCTGGCCCGCCGGGCGAGGGGAACCCCGAGAATCGCCAATCGGCTACTACGGCGGACGAGGGACTACGCAGAAATCAAGGGCGATGGGACGATTGACGGAGAGACGGCTCGGCGGGCGCTTGACATGCTTCGGATTGACACTGTGGGCTTGAATGACCTTGACCGCGCGTTCTTGACCGCGTTGGTCACGAAGTTCGACGGCGGACCGGTTGGGCTGGAGACCCTGGCGGCAGCGTTATCGGAGGAGAAGGACACGCTGACGGACGTTGTCGAGCCGTACCTCCTACAGGAAGGCTTCATCCAGCGGACGCCGCAAGGACGACTTGCAACCGAACGAGCGTATGAGCACCTCGGTCGACCGGCCACACAACGTCTTTTCTAGCGTCTTGCCAGTTGACGGGCGTTTTCGATGAACTCACGGACGACGCCCTTGAATCGCTTCCAATCCAGAGCCAACGCTGCGGCGATCCACGCGAGGTACCACAACAGCGCATGGGGAGCTTCGAAGTAGGACACAATGAGGGGGAGTGCCACAAGCGGCGTCGCAAACGACATGGTGACCATCTTCGAGCGGAACGCCCCGATGCACACAGCGGCGGCAATGCAGTACATCACAGCAGGGAGAGCGTCGATAAACCCGGCCATCACGAAGTAACACAACCCTGAGAAGACCATGAGCATGTCGAACGTGAACTCCTGGTCTCCGATCCATGTAGGCGGTTTCTTGATCCGGCGCGCGATGCGCCCGTCGAGGATGTCGGTGGTCCAACCGATGATGGTCAGCACAATGACCGCTTCCAGTGCCGCCCTGCCGACGAAACCAAGCGTGAAGACCGCACAGGCGATCACTCCACGCGAGAACGTCAGAACATCCGGAATCCGTTTCACCACACTCATCCTCACCGAATGCACCATTCTAGGCTCGAACGGTCGCTTCGGCAACCAGCAGCGCATGGTCAAGAGACAGGGTTGGTTCGGCTGCGGAAACGCCCTAGAATGGGGGCGGTGCAGCGCGGTGTGGGGGAAGGCTTCTGCAGGGAGGAGAACAGATGAAGAACGCTATGCTCTTGCTGGGGATCTGGGTTGGCATCATCCTTGCAGCGTATGGCATGGTCTACTGGGGCGGTGCTCCAGCGACGTCCGCCGATACGCTCACGCGTGAGTTGCTGTACGTTGATGAGGAGGGGACGTTCCAGGTTCCCGTTCCGATCGGTTGGTGGACGGAAGAAACCGACAACGGGGTTGTCCTACACGATCCGCTCCAGGAAATCACGGTGCGGGTTGCTGCGTCCGATCGTCTTGGCGCGTTCCAGGTGCTTGGAGAGACCTGGACAGCCGTCGCTCCATGTTGCTCTCCGACGTTCCGAATCATCGAGGCGCTGGTTGAAAACGCGTCCGGTTGGAAGGCACGCATTTCGATCGAGTGCAGCGATCCGAGTGTTCCGCAGCAGGCTGTCGTCCACATGACCAGCGGGGGAACGGCCACTCTCCTCGTCCGGTACGAGGCGGTGGCTCCGAACGACCGACGGGGTACGGACCTCGAGACGATCGTTCAGGGGTTCACGAACCTGCAGTAGGCCGTTTTCATCTGCCGCAGCCCTGTTCTCGAAGACGCTGCCGGCTGTGGTGTGTCGTGTTCCAGGCGGGCCGGCCGACGGCCGTGACCCGCACACGGAAGGAGCGACGATGCTGACGAACCCAGTGCTCGAAGCACTCATGCAGCGCAAGTCGATTCGCTGCTACAAAGAGCAGGCTCCGTCGGACGAGGTGATCGAGGCCGTTGTCCGAGCGGGACAGCAGGCTCCGTTCGCCGCGCAGATGGGTAGTGTGCTTCTGTCCCGCAGCCGGAAGAGGAACCCGTTTCACGCCCCCCTCTTGTTCACGGTGTGCGCGGATGTACACCGCCTTGAGGCGGTGCTCGATCGACGGGGGTGGAAGCGGGTGTCGTGTGACGAGGCCATGCTCGTGTTCGGCGTTCAGGATGCTGCGTACATGGCACAGAACATGGTGATCGCCGCCGAGTCGCTTGGCTTGGGTAGTTGCTACCTCGGGGCGGCGCCGTTTCTTGCGAAGGCGATCGGCGAGCAGTACAGACTCCCGCCGCATGTCTATCCGATCGTCCAGTTGGCCATGGGGTATCCCGCGGAAGATCCGCCGCCAAGGCCGAGGTACCCGGTGGCGTTCAGCCTGTTCGAAGATGAGTATCCCGAGTTGACCGACGCAATGGTGGACGAGGCGATGAGCGTGATGGACAGTGGGTACCTGGCGCAGTCGTACTACGTCGGCCTGGGCGCACGGATTCCCCTCGACGAGGGTCGCGAAGAGACGTACACGGACGAGACATACTCGTGGACGGAACACATGGGGCGGAAGTGGGGCCAGTGGCTTCGTCACGCCGATGAAGTGCGTGGCCCGCTCGCAGACTGCGGCTTCTCGTTCGATGAGGCAACCGGGATGCAGTGACGGGAGCTGTCGTCCGTCCTTGACACGGAAACCGCGCCCCACGTAACGTATCGACGTGGCGCACGGGTCCATAGCTCAGCGGCAGAGCAGCCGGCTCATAACCGGTTCGTCCCAGGTTCGAATCCTGGTGGACCCAGTACATGGGTAAGCTGTTCGTATATGTAGACGGACGTTCGGAAGGCGAACCCGGCGATGCCGGGATCGGGATTGCGATTACGGACCCGCAGGGGAACGTGGTCGACGAGATCTCTCGGATGATCGGACGCGCAACGACGGAGGTGGCCGAGTATCGCGCTCTGATCGAGGCGTGTCGGTACGTGGTAACGCTCGAACCGGATTCCGTCATCTTCTTCACGGACAACCAGCGACTCTCGAATCACATCAACGGAGTGTTTGTCAGCCGTGAGCCGGCGATTCAGCATCTCGTCGAAGAAGCGCTCGGTTTGCTGAATCGCTTTCCGCAGTGGCGAGTGAACCACGTCGATCGATACGCCAACGTGCGCGCTCCGGGATTGGTCGATCGTGCGTTTCATCGGTCGTCACAGACGCACATCGTGAGGGATCGACTGGAGGCACAGCTTCTCGGGTGCGCGTCGGCTCTCACGGAAGACGAGATGAGGCGCCTGATCGATTACGCCGAGCGCCTGCGCGACGAGGGAGTGTAGCGTTGCGTGTCGTGCTTCAGCGTGTGCGCTCGGCGAGTGTCGCTGTGGAGGGCCGCGAGATCGCCCGCGTCGCTCACGGTCTCCTGGTTCTCGTTGGGATTGCGGTGGGGGATGACGCCGAAATGGACGTCTCGAGTGCCGCAGCACGTATCATCGATCTACGCGTGTTTGAGGACGAGAGCGGGCGGATGAATCGGTCGCTTCGTGACACGGGCGGCGAGGTGCTCGCCGTGTCGCAGTTCACGCTCTGCGCGGACACGGGCAAAGGCCGGCGGCCGAGTTTCACTCAAGCGGCGGTGCCGGAGGTGGCGGAGCCGCTTTTCGATCGGTTTGTTACGGCGCTGCGCGACGAAGGCGTGCATGTTGAGACCGGGCGGTTCGGGGCCAAGATGCTCGTCACACTGGAAAACGAAGGTCCGGTCACGCTGGTCCTCGACATTGAATCCTCATCGGCGTGAGGCTACACTTCGCAATCGGATGATCCTCACGCGGTGCCTTGAGCACCGCCTTACTGATTGGGCTTGTTTCGAAGGAGGATGGATGGCTGTTCCGAAGTACAGGACGTCTCGATCGAAGGGAAGGATGCGCCGGAATCACTGGAAGCAGGCGACGTCGGCCGCATCCGGCACGTGCCCACACTGCCACGAGGTGAAGCTTCCGCATCGAGCGTGCCCTCATTGCGGGTACTACAACGGCATGGAGGTCGTGGAGCAGAAGGCCGAGTCCGAGTAGGTCTTCTTTTCGACGCTCACCAACTCATGCGACGGGGGAGTCGTCCCCCGTCTTCTCTTTGATCCGCTTCTTCTCGATCTTCGCTTGGGCCTTCGCCCGCTTCTTCTCGATCTTGGCCTGCTCGCGTTGTGCAGACTCCTCTGCGGAGGCCAACGGGCTGATCGGCTGCTGTGCCCGATGAACGGGATCCCCAGTCTCCCCTACGCGGCGTATTCTGCGTTTGCGATCGATGAGATGAAGGGCGAACGACTTCCCGAACTGCCCGATGAAACCCGCGGCAAGTGCAGCAAGGACCCACTTCAAGACGTTCCATGCGTCATCCATCGTCACGATGGGATGGTAGTCAACCGGCAGCGCTACGACAACGGGGCGAACTGTGCGGGGTGGGGATTGACTTGAATCGTGTTCACCGTCAGAATGGCGCATGGGCGATCGGATGTTCGAGTGGACGGAGAAAGGAAACGGGTTGCCGGAGGTCTCCTTCAAGGAGCAGTGGAAGGAGATCCGAGCAGCCATTGACGATCGCGTCCTTCGCGCATGTCTTCCCACCGACATCCACTCAGTTGTTGCCGATGAGAACGCTGTGTCGATCTCGGTCGACACGGAGTTCAAGAAGGACTACTGCCAGCGGAAGCTATCGGAGCTGGAGCGGGCTGTCCGTACGGTGCTCGGAGTACGACAGGTCGTGATCGGTGAGCTTCCGCTGGTCGAGCAGGTCAAAGAGGACGAAGGGGATCACCGACCGACCGCCAGGATCCTTGTTGTGGGAGTGGGAGACGGAGGGGTCAACGCGGTCGAGCGAATGCGGCAGGAGGGCCTGCATGGGGTTCGCTTGGTGGCCGTGGACACGGACCGGCAGGTTCTGGATGCGTCGAAGATCCGTGAGAAACTGCAACTCGGTATGGACATCACCGGGGGACGAGGGAGTGGCGGACGTCCGGAGAGGGGGAGACGCTCGGCGCTCGAGTCGAGGTGGGAGATCGTCAACCTGATTCAAGGCATGGATCTCGTTTTCATCACAGCAGGACTTGGCGGAGGGACGGGTACGGGTGCCGCACCCCTGATTGCGGAGATTGCGCGAGAGAACGGCGCGTTGACGGTTGGGGTCGTGACGCGGCCCTTCTCGTTCGAGGGGACGGTGCGCCGCGAGCACTGCGAGGAGGGGTTGCAGGAACTTCGTACTGCATCCGATGTTCTGATTGTCGTGTCAAACGATCGGCTGCTTGAGACAAGCGCGCGAGGATTGCCGGTGACGCGGGCATTTGAGCTGGCCGACGGCGTACTGCACCAGGGTGTGCGTGGCATTTCAGACCTGATAACGATCCGCGGGCTGGTCAACCTGGATTTCGCCGACATACGGACTGTGTTGGCCGGGGCGGGTGACGCGATGATGGCCATGGGGGTAGCGTCCGGCGAGGGGCGCGCGGTGACGGCCGCGAAGATGGCCAGTGCGAACCCATTGCTTGAGGGGAACACAATTCGCGGGGCGCAACGCGTGATCATGAACGTCACGGGAGGGGAGAGCCTCACGTTGGGTGAGGTCACGGCGGCTGCCGACCAACTGCGACGGATGACCGCGACGGAGTGTGACCTCGTCTTCGGCGCCGTCGTTCGCCAGGAGCTTGCTGACGAAGTACATATCACGGTTATTGCGGCGGATTTCCGCGAGGCCGGGGGAATCCAGCGCGAAGGGAGAGGCCCGGCGAAACGCGAGCGGATTGCCGTCGACGAGCAGCTTGACGTGCCCACGTTCCTGCGTCGGCAGCGATCATCGAAAGAAGGGGAGGCCAACCGGTAGTGCCACGGCCGGTCTCCGGGTGGGAGAACGATGCGGATCCTGATCTGCGAAGACGATACGGCGATTGCTACGTTGCTGTGCGATGCACTGCAAGAGGCAGGCTACGAGGTTCTCGCCGTGTCGCGTCGGGTCGACGCAGAGCGACAGCTCACACAGTGGAGCCCCGATCTGCTTCTCCTGGACGTAATGCTTCCGGAGTCGCCAGAAGCAGGTTGGGAGCTCCTCGAATCCATCCGAGAGCGGGCTATCGACGTAGCCGTGATCATGGTTACGGCCTTGAGCCGAGTGGACGATCGGGTGCGCGCACTACGGTCCGGGGCCGACGACTTCGTAGGGAAGCCGTTCAGCCTGGAGGAGGTGAAGGCGAGGGTTCACGCCGTGCTGCGGCGAACACGGCCCGCGCTAGCAGAGATCGACGTACGGATCGACGACATCCGCAAGGAAGTGCAGGTGGGAACGCGCACTGTCTCGCTTTCCCCAAAGGAGTATCAGCTCTTGAAGCTCCTGGCGACGTCTCCCGGTCGCGTGTTCTCCAGCGACGAGATCCGAGCGGAGCTGTGGCCGAACGAGGGGTCGTACGCAACCGAACAGGACGTGCAGAAGTACGTGTATCTCCTGCGGAAGAAGATCGAACGAAACCCGAAGTCGCCGCAGGTCGTGTTGACCATCCGCGGGTTCGGATATCGTCTCGCCGTCTGATCTTGCGAAACGACTAGATGTCGCGGATGTCGAGGAACAAGGGCGGCGTCGGCGGCTCTTTCGAGCAGAGCGGCCGTAACATTGTGTAGTAGTGGAGCACCTCCTGGGGGAAGAAACGTGGCCGGCTTGCCAACGGGTCATCGCTGTACAGGAAAAGCGTCACGATGTCCAGCCGGTTCTGGTACGCGTAGCGTCTGATCCTGCCGACGAGTTGGCGTAGGAGTCGATCCCCGCGAGGTCCTTGTACGACGGGGTCGAACAACTGCAGGTAGGCGAGTTGTTGGCCGATGGTGGGGATTCGCGGGACGGGGACAACGCGCGCGAGCGGGTTGAGAACCGCGCCGAGGACGCGGAGCGTCATCGGCATGCGGAGGACTCGGCCACGATAGATGCTCGACAGATTCCAGGCACTCACTTGGGCGAACGAGTCTCCCTCTTCCAGACGGAAGATCCCGTCAAGGTAGCCGAGTTCCGCCCCCCGCACGTACGCGTCGGCTAGTGACACCGGCCGCATCGTGCGTGGCCCGACGAAGGACTCCAGACGGTGAACCTCGTCATCGAGCGAATCGAGATGTGGGTCCAGGGTATCGGCTGTCCCGCGCAGAGCGGGCAGCGTCAGAATGTCGAACGACGCGGCAACGCGGGCTCCGACCTTGGTGGATACGCTGAGGGAGTCATGGTTGTCGGCCTTGACGTGTCCGTAGACGCAGAGAGCGCCCGCAGCTTCCATCTCTTCGAGGGCGGCTCTCCAAAGCAGAAACAGGCCACGCTTCATGCTGCGGCGATAGGAGGCCTCCCCGCGGAGGTCGTAGAAATAGGCGACGGGTTCCGTCCGCCCATCCCAGAGTACATCCTTGATGGCAAACGCCATGACCCCGACGAGCTTTCCCTTCTCCTCGGCGATCAGTATGTGGGCACGATCGTGAAGGCGCGAGCGGTAGAAGTAATCGTCGCGATCGATCAGAATCGCAATGCCCGTTCCTTGAGGGCTTTCCGACTCCAATCTCAACAGTGCTTCGTTGTCAGCGGGCGTGGCCTCCCGAATGGCGAACACGAAACGTCCTTTCTACGAACCGACGCGAATGGTCCTGGTACTCCGACCGATTCCCCCCTGCTCATCCATGACGATGAGTGTAACGGAATACGTGCCGGATGCAGGGAACGTGTGGATGGGACACCATGGATCCTCGCCTCCGCAGGCTTGGGCACTGCCTGGGCAGGTTGTCCCATCATCGAAGTCCCACGCAACATGCACGAGCGTTCCGGCCGGGCTTGGATCATGCGACGCCGACGCATCGAGGCGGATTGTGTGCGGGGTCTCCGGATCGATCAGCGCTGTAGAGAAGGCGGCGACCGGGCAAGCGTTCTCGACATCGACTACGACGGAGTACGGCGTCGAGGCGGCCCCGTCGTTGTCGGTTACGACGAGGCACACCGTGTACGCTCCGTCATCCTCGAACGTGAGGATCGGCTCCCTCTCTTGGCTGACAACATGTCCGTCCACGGACCAGGACAGACAGACGACTTCGCCGTCCGCGTCCGCAAACGATGCGGAGAATCCGACGGCTGATCCATCGTCAGGCAACTCGGGAGTCCAGGCGATGTCCGTGACGTTCGGGATGCGGTTCTGCGCTACCAACCGGACCGTGCCAGAAACCGCAGACGCACCGGCGTTGTCGGTGACGCGTACGGACACGTCGTACGCTCCGTTGTCGGCATACGCATGCGTGAGCGTGGGCGACGTCGTCTCACGATCGTACGTGCCGTCGCCGTCAAGATCCCATTCGTAGAGGGTAAGGGAGCCCGCCGGGCTTGGATCACTCGATCCGCTCGCGTCGAGAACGAACCGTTCCCCGGTAGGTTTCTCCGTCTCCTGGACGACGAGGCACGCGATCGGGGAGAGATTCGAGACGCTCACCTCTGCGCATGTCGCGTCGACGGCGCCGACGTCGTCGGTGACCTCCAGGCAGATGAGGTGCGTTCCGGCGGTGAGAAAGGCGTATGCAGGGGATGACTGGGTGCGGACTGCTTCGCTGCCGAAAGACCAGTTCCACGCGGTGATCGCCCCGTCCAGATCGTAGGAGAGATCCGTACAATCGATCGTTTCGGCCTCCGTCACGGCAAACGATGATAGCTGGAACTGTGCGACCGGTGGCTGATCGACGTACACCGTACAGAGAACGGGGACGCAACTGTCTCCGTCTGCGTCTGTGGCGAAGACAGTCAAGGATTGGGTCTGAGCACTGGGAAACGAGACGGTGTATCGAGGTTCCGTTGTGACCGCGTCAACCGTGCCGTCGGCCGTGTTGTCCCAGGAGTATGTGGCGATCGTTCCGTCGGGGTCGTACGACCCCGTGGCGTCGAAACCGACCGCCTCGTTTGGCACGGGTTCGATTGGACACCACGTGACGCGAACGACCGGCGGCTCGCTCGCGACGACGAGTGATTCGGTCTGCGTTGCCGCTGTCCCCTGTTCGTCCACGACGGTGAGGCAGGCGATGTAGGTTCCGGGCAGCGCGTACGTGTGAGTGGGATTCCGCACACTCGAAACCTCGCCGTCGCCGAACGACCATCGATGCTCCGAGATCTCGAAGTGAGCGCTGGCTGTCTCATCCGAGAACAGCACGGCGTGGCCCGCCTTGATCGGCGCGCCCGGTTGGTCGGGGCTGTGGTAACTGAAGTCGGCGACTGGTGGCAACGGCTCGCTGACGATGACCGTTACCTCGGAGAGGGTGGTCTCTCCTTCTTCGTCCTCGACCCCGAGGGTCACGACGTACTCACCGGCACGGCGATACGCATGACTGGCCGTTTGGGAGCCTGCGGTTTCGCCGTCGCCGAACGTCCAAAGGTACGTGACGATGGTATCGTTCACGCCGCTCGAAGCGCGTGCGTCGAAAAGGACTGGTTGTTCGGGCATGGGTCGAGCCGGTGCAATCGCAATCGACGCGGTCGGCGGGATACTGAGGGATGCGTTCTCCTCTCTCGGTGTTCCGCAGAACACGAAGGCGCCGTCGACGACGTAGGGCGCCGTGCTGGTTGCCCAGCTATCCGGTGCGTCCTCAAGCCGGTAGTCGATTCGTTCCATCGACGCATGGCTTGGGCTGGACCAGCCGTTCGAACCGGCCGGCCACGCAGGCCACGTCGTCTGCGTTGTGCGATCGGAGGGGAGATTGGCGGTATCGACGATGGTGCCGGTGTCGTCGATCAGCATCAGGGCTTCTCCGGCATCGTTGAGTGCACCGATGTAGATTCGGTCCGCGGGGATCCCGGGTACGGCGTCATCACTGCCGCGTTCGAGCAGGTAGTAGCCCGCAGCCGTGTCGGTCGGCGACAGCGCCGAAACCGTTCCCACAAGGACAACACTTGGATGACCATCGGATGAGACCAATCGCCATCCGTTGACTTCGAGGGCGGTCTTGCTCGTGTTGACGAGTTCGATCCACTCGACTTCGACCTCGTCAGACGTACCTCCCCAGAAGATCTCGTTAATCACGAGTTTGCCTGTAGTGGAGTTAGACGACGTGGTCGCCAGAGGGACCGTGACGACAAGCAACAGAAGAAGCAGGCAGGCTGCCTTCCGTACGTTCATCTTCGCCTCCCGATCCGGCAGTCTCCGCCGGTGATTGTGATCAGGACACGGCTCACGGCAGGATAGCACAACACAACGACGCAAAGCAAAGGAAGATCGAGGGGATCAGGCCCCGTTGCGGTTGAGTGGGCCGCGTTTCTCGTACGCCTCAATGATCCGCGCGACGAGCGAGTGACGCACGACGTCCGCTTTCTCCAAATGCGCGAACGCGACGCCGCGGACGTCCTTGAGAATGTCCTGAACGGTCAGCAGGCCTGAAACGTGATCCTCGAGATCCACTTGGGTGATGTCTCCGGTGATGACCGCCTTGGAGTGAAATCCAAGGCGGGTGAGGAACATCTTCATCTGTATCGAGGTCGTATTCTGCGCTTCATCCAGGATCACGAAACTGCTGTTGAGCGTTCGTCCCCGCATGAAGGCAAGCGGCGCCATCTCGATCCGTCCGTGCTCAGTCAGCTTCTCGAATTCGGTGACCGGGATCATGTCGAAGATGGCGTCGTACAACGGCCGAAGATACGGACTGACCTTCGCCTGGATGTCACCGGGAAGGAAGCCGAGTTCCTCCCCCGCCTCCACTGCCGGGCGCGTCAGGATGATTCGCTTGACCTCTTCTCTTTTGAGATAGTCGATGGCCATGGCGACGGCGAGATAGGTTTTTCCCGTACCGGCCGGACCGATGGCGAATGTTACATCATTGTCTCGAACTGCCTGTACGTACCGGTGCTGGCCGACCGTCTTGGCGCGGATCTCCTCCCCCCAGTGTGTCACGCGGACGACGTCGGACAACACCCCTTCAACGCCGACGCCCTTCTTGATCTGTTCGATGAGGTAGCGTACGTCCGCGAGCGTCGGCACGTGGCCGCGCTCGATCGTCGACATCAGCTTGTCGAACAGAGCGCGTACCTGCTCGACCTCCTCTGCCTCACCCTCAATGCGGATGGTCTCCCCTCGGGCGATGATCTGCGAGGTGAACGATGTCTCGATCTCCTTCAGGTGTCGGTTGTACGGGCCGAACAGCGCGGTGGCCTCAACGGAGTCGGGAAGTGTCATCTCAATCTGCGTCTGTGCGATGCTCGATCACTCCTTCCATCCCCCCTTCCGCGTGTCCGAGGATCCGTACGCCGTAGACGGTGCCAACGGCAACGGCTGTGTTTGATGAGAAGGTCACGGGAAGGTAGTCCTGGGTGTATCCACGCCATCGCTTGTCACGTTGTTCCTCAACCAGAACATCTTGTGTCGAAGAAACGCGCTTGTCAAGCAGCGTGGCGCGCATTCGTCGTCCAAGGTCGGCGAGTTTCCTCGCACGATCTTGAGCCACCTTCGCCGGCACCTTCCGGTCGAACGTAGCAGCGGCCGTTCCCGCTCGCTCGGAGTACCGAAACACGTGGAGATTCGAGAAGCGGAGGCGTTCGGCCACGGAGCAGGTCGACTCGAAGGCGTCGCCGTCCTCGCCCGGAAAGCCGACGATAACGTCCGTTCCTACTGTGGCGTGTGGGATCCGATAGCGGATCGCTTCAATTGTCTCGACGTACTGCGCGGCCGTATATCCACGCTGCATCCGGTGGAGGATCCCGTCATCGCCGCTCTGGAGGGGCACGTGGAAGTGAGCGCACGCTCGCCGATCGGCAGCAACGGCCGCCAGGAGTTCGGGCGTAACCCCTTCGGGATTGATCGACGCGAGGCGAAGGCGCAGAAGCCCCGGGATGGTCAGCAGCGAGCGAATCAAGTCGGGAAGGTTCTGCCCCCCTCGGCTGTAGCGGGCGAGATTGATGCCGGTGAGGACAACCTCGCGGCATCCGGAGTCGACGAGCCGGCGAGCTTCAAGAACGGCTACGTCGATACGCTTGCTGCGTGCAGGGCCACGAACCTGGGTCGGACGGCAGTACGTGCACGCGTTGTCACACCCATCTTGGACCTTCAGCCACGCCCGGACGCGGCCGGTCTCTCCCAGTGACTTCTCCGCGTCGAGTGGGCCGAGTTCAGCGTCCGGGAGAACGCCGCGCCGGCCGCTGAGAGCGTCGGTGACGACGTCAACGATCCTCGTCTTCCACCGGTTGCCTGCCAGGAGGTCGGCGTCGTCGAACCGGGTAAGGCCGCGCGAGACAGCGTCTGCAAGACAGCCGACGAGCACGATGACCGTTTTCGGCTTCTCTCGACGGATTCTGCGGGCGGTCTGTCGTGCTTTCCGTTCGGCGAGGGCGGTGACCGTGCACGCGTTCAACACGACGACGTCCGCAGCCGCCTCGATGACGGAGCCCGAAGCGACATCGGTGAGCTCCCGAGCCAAGAGGCGCCGCATCATGCTTGTCTCGTACTGATTGACTCGACAGCCGAAGGTCGCAAACCTCACGCGGGGCTCTGTCACGGAGCCGTCCGTTCCAGGCGAAGCCGAAGGCTGGCGAGGGCCACCGGCTGTGACGGGGAAGCGGAGCCGGTCTGGGTCGCGCTGAAGGGCCTTGATTGAGAAGGGATCGGCAGTTGACATTTCATCGGTCGTATGATAGCGTCGATGGCGAGGGAAAACATGAGGGGTGAATCCGTTCGTAAGCCCGTTCTGCTTGCGGTGTTGGCGAGCATCGTGCTGGTTCTCGGCGTGGTGCTGTGGCTTGCCCTTTCGAGGACGGCTCCGGAGCGTTTCCTGCAGTCGGGTGCTCGAACACACGTGCTCTTCGTTGCAGCGTGTGATTCGGAACCTCCCGTTTCGATATTCCTCGTGAGTGCCGTCCCCGATGAAGATGCCGCGGTTCTCTCGATTCCGACTGGACTGTGGCTGAAGCAGACCGACGGTGTGTTTGCGCGATTGGATGGCGTGTACGCAGCACGCGGCCGTGCCGGACTCGCTCAGGCCGTTTCGGACTTCCTTGCGGTGGAGATCTCCGGCACCGTCGTGTTGGACGGCGGTGCGTGCCAAGCGCTGCTCAGGGCTGCGGAGCCCTTGACGGTGACAGCGCTAAGCTCCGTCGCGTACGTCGACGAGTCGTCCGAGTCGCCGTCCGAGACTGACATTCTGGTCGGTGAGCACCAGTTCGATGCATCCACTGCTATCGCGTACGTGCTGGGGGATTCTGACCGGGCGCGGGTGCGTCGCGAACAAGACGTGGCGCAGGCCGTTCTTGCGGCTCCGGAGGGCATGCTCCGTGAAGCGGTCATAGCCCCTGCGCTGGAGGACGCGAGCGATTTGTCACGGGATCAGATCATTGGCTTCATCGAGGTGCTCGTGGAGGGTCGGGAGCGTATCCGATGGGACGTCCTTCCGACCGAAGACGACGAAGTTGACGGGGTTGCCGTCGAGCAGCCGCGAATCGTCGAGATCGAGCGTTTGATGCTGGCGATTGCGCGAGGAGAGCGAGCGATGACGCCGGCTGACGTTCGCATTGCGATCTTCAACGGAAATGGGGAGCGTCTGATGGCAACCCGCACAGCCAGCTACCTCGAGGAGCGAGGCTTCGTGATCACAGAGGCGGCGAATGCCGACCGGTTCACGTACGAATCCACCTACATCGTGGTTCTGACCGACGAAGCAGCGGCGTGGTTGGTGCAGGACACGCTCCCGGTTCCAACGGAGATCGTACTCCCGGAAGAATTGGCAACGTACGGAGCACTCGAAGAGTCGATTCCACAGGGAACGGACATCGCGCTCATTGCGGGTGCTGGAATGGAGCTGGGTGAGTGAACGACGAGCAGTTCATCCGATCGATCGTAGACGTCCTTGAAGAGAAGAAGGGGGAGGATGTCGCCGTGATCGACCTACGCAACGTGCCGCTACCCACGAGCTACTTCGTCGTTGCGAGTGCGGACAACGCCGTCCATGCCAAAGCGTTGGTCACGGCGCTTCGGAAAGGTCTGGACCGAAAGCCGGATCACAGCGAGGGCACTGACGAACGGACGTGGATCGTGCTGGACTACGGCGACATCGTCGTGCACTTGTTTCAGTCCAGTGCACGGGAGTTCTACGACATCGAATCCCTATGGGCCGACCATCTTGTGTCGATCGAGACGCTTCCTTCGGCGGACGACGCCGGTCCTTCGCCTTCGGCTAGGTAGTCGACTTCTCCGGGCAAATCGAAGCATACGGGCAGTAGCGACACGCCTGGTAGTCCGGGGTGGCCGGGAATGCGTCGTTACGGATTCCGCGGGCGGTCTCTCGCAGATCGCACATCGCACGTTCGACCAGTGCAGCGGAGTACGGAACCCGACCGACGAGGACCTGCGGGGTGAGGAAGCGCAGCTCGAGATACGATGGCGGTTCACCGTACAACTGTGAATAGGCGAGGGCGTAGATGGCGAGTTGCCGGCTCTGCTTCGTACGGGCCTGCGCTTGCTCGTCCGTTTCGATTGATGCGGTCTTGTAGTCGATGATCGTACCCCCGTCTTCGGTACGGTCGATGCGGTCGAAGGTCCCGATCAGGCGAAGGTTCTCGACGACCACGGAGAATCGCTTCTCCACTGCTGTCGGCGTTGTGCGTTCCCCCTGTTCGAATGCGTGGAACGCACGAAGGGCATCCAGCCCCTCGCGCAGACGCAGTTCTTCGTGCTGACGGGTCAGAAATCCCTCAGCCGTCCACTGGCGGCGAAACGCCTCATGGAGCGACGTCAGTGGCGTCTCTACCCCTGCGAGGCGGTTCATGTTGTAGATGCGGATCGCGTTGTGGATTGAGCTTCCGTAGAGCACCGAGTGGTGTGGCCGAGCTGGCACGTGAAGGATGTGCGCGTATCGGTACTTGAGCGGGCATGTTCGGAAGTCGTCGACCTGTCGATGGCTGAGCCGAAGAATCGGGTGGCCGCGATCGAACAGCACAGGTTGTCGATTCGCCTGACCTTCCGGCACGTTGGAGGCGTCGCGGCGTCGAATCGATAGCAGCGGTGCGTGGGGGGCCGGGACCAGTTGCGAGGCATCCATATCGAGCGCTTCGGACACAAAGAGTGAGGGCTTGCGCGGTCGTTTGCCACCGTAGTCCCGCGCGCTTGTGAGGTACAGCTCGTCCTTGGCCCGGGTCATCGCGACGTAGAACAGGCGACGTTCCTCTTGTTGGTGGGCGTCTTCAGGCGAAAGACGATTGCGCGTCAGGTCCTCGGGAAGCGGGATGGGGTCGCTGCGGCGGCTTGACGGAAATCGGCCGGAGACCAATCCGACGAGGAACACGATCGGGAACTCCAAACCCTTCGCCTGATGGATCGTCAGCACGTTCACCGCTTCCTCTTCCCACATTGCATCGCCAATGGGCGGATTGTCGCCCGCGTCAATCAGCGCATCGAGGTAGTCGACGAACCACGCGACACGATCGTAGCGTGCGACGTCTGCAAACCGATCGACGATTGTGAAGAGGCGGGCCATGTTCTGCAGCCTTGCGGCGTCTCTTGGATCGACGGAATTCGACAGTTCCTCGATCCATCCGGTCTGGTGTGACAGGTAGTGAAACAGGACTTCGCCCGTTCGTTGCCGGGTCGACATCGGGATCATCGTGTTGAGATCATCGATCAGGGTTGACACGCTATGCACGTCGTCTTCCGCCAGGTTGAGGACGGCAGGGTTGTCGTCGATCATGCGCAGGACGTTGAGAAGCGATCGGTTCTTCCGGCGAGCGAAGCTTGCGGCCGCTGCGAGGGTCTCCGGTGGGATCGCGTACAGCGACGAGCTGGCCACGAAGTGAAGCGACAGGTTGTCGCGCGGGTCGGCGAGGACCCGCAGGAGGGCGACGGCGGTCTTGATGTCCTCTTGATCGTACAGGCCGCGGCTGCCGGAGAACCGCCACGGCACGCGGAGCTGATTCAGGGAGTGAAGAAACGGTGTGGCCTGGGCGTTGCTTCGCACGAGCACGGCGAAGTCCGAAGCCGAGCGGCCCTCCGCCGCGCGCCGCGTCGCGATGGTCCGAGCCACAAAGTCACACTCCTCGTCCAGTGTCTCGAAGTGATGCTGGTGGGGTGGAGGGCCAATCCGTCCGCCTGCGTCCAACCGCTTGGCAATGCCGGCGCGAACCTCCAGCCTATCGGGGTTGTTGTTCTGAATCAGCCGATATGCCGCATCGAGAAGGGGCTGAGGGGAGCGATAGTTGCGAGTGAGAACGGCCAGCCGTGCGTCGGGAAACGCCTCTTGGAAGCCGAGAATGTTGCCGATGGCGGCCCCGCGAAACGTGTAGATCGATTGGTCATCATCACCGCACGCGGTCAGGTTGCGATGCGCAGCGAGGAGCTTGAGCAGTTCGAACTGGGCGTAGTTGGTGTCCTGGAACTCGTCGACAAGGATGTGACGGTATCGTTTTCGACACTGGTCCAGGACCTGTGGGTGCTCGCGGAGCAACCGGAGGGCCATCGTGATCAGGTCGCCGAAGTCGAGGAATGCCTTCTCATGCATGAGCCTCTGATACGCGGCATATGTGGCCGCGAGTTCCTGCTGTTGGGCCACGACAATCTCGTGTTTCTCCCGATCAGCCGTCCCTCCCGGAGCGGATTCGACCAGCCTGTCAACGTACGCGGCGTAGTCCGCCGGCGCGATGTCTTCATCCTTGGCGCGGCTGAACAGGGTGAGAAGGGCTCGTACGTTCCGCATGGGGTTGCCAAGCGGGCGGAATCGTTCGAGCGGCAAGTCGAACAGGTGGTCGCGGAAGAATATCGCCTGCTCTGGCTCGGTCAGGATCCGGTAGTCCGGAGACAGGCCAAGGAGGACGGCGTTCTCGCGTAGGATCCGATCACAGAACGAGTGAAACGTGCTGATCTGTGCTTCGACGTACCCGTACGGGACCAGGACGTCCACGCGTTCTTCCATCTCGGCGGCGGCCTTCTCGGTGAACGTCAGTGCGAGGACCTCGGCGGGCCGTACCTTCTTCTCAGCAATCAGCCAGGCGATGCGGCGGGTGATCACAGTGGTCTTGCCTGTCCCGACTCCGGCAAGGATCAGCAATGGGCTCCCCATGTGCGTTACGGCCGCTTGCTGTTGCGCGTTCAGGTCTTCAAGCAACGTCGACATGGAAGAAGGGTACCGGACGACAGGCGTTCTGTCGCGGTGGCCTGTGTCGGATGAAAAGGAAAGCGAGAAGGGGCTGGCCCCTTCTCGCTCGCAGGATTCGAATCGATTCCGTTGGGTCGGCGCTACTTCTTCGCCTTCTTTGCGACGATGTCCTTGAGGTTCTTGCCCGCCTTGAACGCCGGGACGACCTTCGCCGGGGTCTTGATCCGTTCGCCGGTCTGCGGGTTCATGCGGGTCGTGGCCTTTCGCTTCCGGGTCTCGAACTTCCCGAAACCGGTGATGATGACCGGCTCGCTCGAAGCCAGAGCCTTTGTGATGACGTCCACAACGCCATCGAGCGCGGCACGCGCATCCTTCTTCGTCAGCCCCGTCGCCTTCGCCAGCTTCTCAACAAGCTCTGCCTTGTTCACTTCGTACCCCCTAGAGGTATGGAATCTGGGGCTCAGTATAGCGATGATTGCGCTGCTTGCCAAGTCGGTAGTCCAGAAGAGCCCTGTCTTTCCGGCGCACCGAGTCGTAAACGCCCGTATTCATGGATACTTGCACGAATCCGGTCCCGAAAGCCCGTACTGAACGGAAGCGTGGAGTTTGCACAGGGAAATGGGCGGGCGCGTCCGACGGCGAGGACATGCTGGTGGAGGAGCCGTGGCCAAGTCTACGAAAGGATCGTCTCAAACGCCTCGGTGAGGATGGCGAGACCCTCGTCGATTTGGTCATCGGTAATCACAAGTGGAACGAGGACCCGGAGGACGTTCCCTGCCAGACCTGCAGTCGGGAAGATGGCGCCGTTGTGTAGCGCGGCGCGGGCGATCTGCGCGGTCAGGTCTTTCGCAGGGCGCTTGGACTCTCGATCGACAACCAGTTCCATGCCCACCATCGCACCGAGGCCGCGTACGTCTCCGATGCAGTCATATCGCTCGGCGAGCTCTTCGAACCCGGCCTTGATTCGATTGCCCACATGCGTTGCCCGATCGAGGAGATGCTCCTCATCGAGAATCCGGATGACCTCCAACGCGGCGCGACAAGCGAGCGGATTGCCGGCGTAGGTTCCGCCGATTGCGCTTCCGATCGGCGCGTCCATGATCGCCGCTTTGCCGACGACGCCCGACAGGGGCAGTCCGGAGCCGAGAGACTTGGCAGTGCACACCAGGTCGGGCTGTACGTCGAAGTGCTCAAACGCGAAGAACCGTCCGGTGCGTCCGATCCCCGATTGGATTTCGTCGAATGCGAGGACGAAACCGTACTTGTCTGCGAGCTCTCGCATGGCAGGAAGGAACCACGCGGGCGGAACCAGGAATCCGCCTTCGCCGATGATCGGCTCGACAACCATGACGGCGACCTCGGCCGGGTCGACGAGCGACAGGAGGTCCCTCTCGATGTCCTCGGCGGTGAGGTCGTTCCGGTATACGTACGGATACGGCAGCCGATACACGTCTGACGCGAACGGTCCGAACCCGGCTTTGTACGGAAGCGCCTTGTGTGTCATCGTCATCGCGAGCAGCGTGCGACCGTGAAACGCATTCTCGAACACGAGGACGGCCTTTCGCTTTGTATACGCACGGGCAATCTTCACGGCGTTTTCTACAGCCTCGGCTCCGCTGTTGAAGAACGCGGCTCTCTTCTCGCCATCAATGGCTGTGTGCTCACAAAGGCTCTTTGCAAGCTCGACGAACGGCGCGTACGGGACTGCGGTGAAGTCGGTGTGGAGGAATCCGTCGATCTGCTCGCGCAGTACTGCCACGACGCGCTCGTTTCGCTGTCCGACTGCAAGGCAGCCCCACCCTCCGGAGAAGTCGATGAACCGGTTTCCGTCCAGGTCCTCGATGATTGCCCCCTGGCTTCTCTTCACGATGAACGGCGCGTACGTCTCCAGAGGTGCGGCAACGTACTGCGCCTTGGTAGCAAACACCGCTGCGGACTGGGGCCCAGGAAGCTCGGTCTGGATGCGCGTGTGACGACGTTCGATCATCGTTCCTCCTTGCGGATTCGAACCATGCAGGTCGGGGCGGCATGGTACTGAAATGGCCGCGTCGGTTTCAACGCGACGGACGGGCTACGATGCGGTGTAGATGCGGCCCGGGGGAATGAACGTGACGGCGAAGTCGAGGCCGTCGTGGACCCCGCTTGCTGCCTCGATTGCCCTGAGGTTGGCCTTGTAGCGGCTTGAGATATGCAGACAGATTAGTTCCCTCTTCACCCCAGCCTTGCGGGCAGCATCGATCGCTTCGGGGAGGGTAGCGTGTTTGTACTCCTTGCGGTCTCGCTCATCGAGGAACGTGGTGTCGTGGCAGAGCACCTCAGTGTCACGGATGTACTCCGGCTTGATCCCGACGGAGTCCCCCCCGTATGAGAAGAGCTTCTGATCGTAGTACTCGGTGATCGCCGCCTTCCCCCCTTCCTTGACTCGGGCGATGATCTCCTCCTGTGAGGCCCCCTCGAATTCGGCCTTGAGGCGGTGGCGAACCTCGACGATGTTGTATCCGAGAGACGTTTCGTTGTGGACGTGTACTGTGGGGAAAGCCTCGATGTAGCGGGGTAGTTGGCCGTCGAGCAACTCGACGCGATTGCCGGGTTCAAGCGGAACCCACTCCAGATCGTAGTTCAGGTGCCGATTGGTCCGCGCGAGGAAGGCCATCATCTCCGTGATGAGGTAGTTGGCCTTGGGGTAGTAGATCGTGAGTTCCTTCTCTTTGTCGCCCATCGCGTTGTTACGGATGTTGACCAGACCGACGAGGCCGGCGATGTGGTCGGCGTGCCCGTGCGACAGGAAAACGCGCCGGATGGCAAACGCCTTGTTGCCAAGGATCGAGCTGGCCCCCTCGCCGGCGTCGAAGAGAATGCGATCCGGACCGTAGTACACGAAAGACGAGTACAAGGCTTTCGAGTAGATCAGAAGACGCATGTTCTCCCCCGTCAGGTTTGGACTCGCAGCGGCCAATCGATCGGGAATCGGGTTCTGTGCGCGAGTATACCCGCTGCCGCGGAGCAAGGCATGAGGCGACGGGTCGTTGCCGTTGCCTGATGCCTGGACTAGAATCCCCAGTGGGAACGAAAGGATCCGTGATGCTGGACATCAAGCAGATACGTGAGAACGCGAGTGAGATCGAAGCGCGATTGCGAACGCGAGATGCGTCGATTGCCCTGGCCCCACTCGTCGAGTTGGACGAGAGACGCCGGCTCCTGATCGCCCAGGTCGAGGAATTGAAGTCGGAACGCAACGCGGGGTCGCAGGAGGTCGGAAGACGCAAGAAGGCGGGGCAAGACACAGTCGAGCTTCTCGATCACTTGTCGCAGTTGTCCGGGCAGATCGGGAACTTGGATGAGCAGCTGCGAGCGGTCGAGGAAAGCATCGACGACGTTGTGTCCGGACTGCCGAACCTTCCGCATCCGTCCGTGCCGGTCGGACCGAAGGATGCGAAGGTCGTCTTGAGCGAGGTCGGAGATCCGCCCGACCTGGACCGCACGGTTCGACATCATCTCGATATAGGGCAGGAGCGAGGATGGCTCGACTTCACCCGCGCTGCCTCGATCGCCGGTTCCCGGTTTCCCATGTACGTTGGTTCTGCAGCCGTGCTGGAGATGGCGCTCATTCAGTTCATGTTCTCGCATCACGCAAGAAACGGATACACGGCCGTGCTGCCGCCGTTTGTGGCAAACGAGGAGAGCTTCTACGTCTCGTCGCAGCTCCCGAAGTTCGCCGACGATATCTATCGTATCGAGAAGGACGGGCTGTACCTGAACCCCACCGCCGAAAGCCTTCTCGTGAACCTGCACCGCGGGGAGATCCTCGAAGAAGCCGATCTGCCCAAGAGATATGTCGCGTATACCCCCTGTTTTCGTCGTGAGGCAGGGAGCTACGGTGAGGAGGAGCGTGGTCTCATTCGCGTTCATCAGTTCAACAAGATCGAGCTGTTCTACTTCACAGAACCGGAGTCCTCGTACGAGACGCTCAAGACCTTGATCCACGATGCGGAAGGGATCCTACAAGCGCTCGAGATTCCGTACCGTTCCGTGATGCTGCCGACGCAGGACCTGGCACAGCAGTCATGCATGACGGTGGATCTTGAGGTGTACCTGCCGGGGCAGGGCCGCTACTACGAGGTATCGTCCTGCAGCAATTGCGAGGCGTATCAGGCGCGGCGTGGGAGCATCCGATACCGGCCGACGGGCGGTGGCAAGCCTCGGTTCGTCCATACGCTCAACGGATCGGGTGTGGCGACGTCTCGGCTGATGGCGGCAATCCTGGAGAACAACCAGACCGAGGACGGTCGCGTGCGGGTCCCGCATGTGTTGGAGAGCGCAGTGGGCGGGGAGTGGCTATGAGGGGTAGCGTGCTCGTTGAAGCGACGAATCTGCGTAAGGTGTTTCGGTCCCGTCACGGGACGGTATGCGCAGTGGACGACGTGTCGTTCGCGTGCGAGGCGGGGCAGATCTTCGGGCTTCTCGGCCCGAACGGGGCCGGGAAGACGACGACGCTGCGCCTGCTCGGCACGATCCTGACCCCCACCTCGGGACGTGCGACGATTGCGGGGCACGATACCCGCACGGAGCCGGGGGCTGTACGCAAGCAGATCGGGTTCCTAGCCACGGAGACCGGTGTATACGATCGCTTCACCGCCCGTGAGACGCTTCGCTTCTTCGGGCGGATCAACGGGCTGTCGGACGAAGCGATTGCCGAGCGGAGTGAACGGCTGTTCGAGATGCTGGCGATGACGTCGCTCGCGGATCGACGGGTGGGCACGTTCTCGACCGGCGAGAAGCAGAAGCTCTCCCTTGCGAGAAGCACGCTGCACGACCCACCGGTTCTGGTTCTCGATGAGCCCACATTCGGTCTGGATGTGATGGCGGCGCGGGCGGTGGTCGAGACGATCCGGTTGTTTCGCGAGCAAGGGCGAACGATCGTGCTGTCGACGCACATCATGCGAGTGGCCGAGAAGCTGTGCGATCAGGTCGGAATCCTGTATCGAGGACGGATCCACGCCCTGGGCACAGTGGACGAGCTCAACGTGACGTTCAACACGGACGACCTGGAAGAAGCATTCTATACTGCAGTGGAAGCGCCCCGAACGACGTAGAGGGCTTGTGTTTTCCACCGTTCGGGCGCGAGTGCTGCAATCGCAACTGATCAAGGAGGCGACATATGCGCAGGAAGGTCGTATGGGTGGTGGCGTGCATTCTAACGACCATCATGTCGACCGGCCTGGCGGGGGGGCAGGTCAGTAGTGGCGGATTCCTCTGGTGGGGGGTCCATGAGCCCATTTACATCTACGGGAACGACGGCTTCACCGTGCAGAACGGTGTGATGTCCGGAAGCGGTTCCATCGACGATCCATACATCATCGAGGGGTGGCGGATCGAGGCGCCGAGAGCCGACTACGGCATCTACATCGACCACACAACCGCGTACTTCGTCATCCGAGATTGCGTGATCGAGCGAGGCCGGACGGCCGGCATCTACTTCAACACCGTGGCCAACGGCCGCGTTGAGTCGTGCCAAGTCACGCTGTCGGAAACGGCCATCTACCTGGCCAACTCACGCGACAACGGTTTTTTCGGGAACGTGATTGCTGACTGCAATGTGGGTCTGGTGGCCGCGATCAACTCACGCGACAACGTAATCGCCGGCAACGGCTTCTTCGGGAATGGACTCCAAGGACTGGATCAACAGCGATTCAACCGTTGGTACGACGGGACAAGCGGGAACTACTGGAGCGACTACCGAGGCGCGGACGTAAACGGGGACGGAATCGGCGATGAGCCCTACTACGCGGTTTGGGATTCGTATCCGTTGATCGACTCGCCGGTGGAGCAGACGAACGTTGCGATGGCAGGATACACGTATGCCGGGAACACGGTGTCGCCGGATGGCGCTCTCGTGGTCACGTCCCGGACTCCGATAACCCTGACGTCGGGCGACGCGGGCAGTGGGCTGTTGGAGGTGTACTACTCGATCGACGGCGGCAGCTGGTTGGCGTACGACGGACCGATCTACCTGCAGGGTGACGACGGGCCGCAGACGCTCGCGTACTACGGCGTAGACAAGCTCGGCAACATTGAGTCCACGACGTCGGTTCGGTTCATCCTCGACAACCACACGCCGGTGACGCAGATCGTGATCGGCGAGCCGCAGTACGAGGACGGCCGAGGAATCTGGATTACGTCTTCGACACCGATCGAACTAGAACGCGTGCGGCAGTCAACGTACGGACGTGCGCGGACGTACTACCAGATCGACGGCGGCAGCTGGCGGCAGTACTCCTCGCCGCTTCGGATCCAGTTGCCGGATGGGCCGCACATGATCAGGTTTTACTCACAGAACGCGTCCGGTGTGGCCGAAGAACCGCAGAGCGTGCTTCTGATTGTGGACGACGCGCCTCCCGCAACGCGGGGGGCGCAGGCGTCCTCCCCGGCGGATGCCGGTCAGGACAGCACATCAGTCGACAACGGCGGGATCGAGCTCATCGTTGGCCCTACACAGGAGACGCAGACATCCTCGCAGGAGCCAGTATCCGATGCAGGGACGTCCGCAGAGGTATCGGGACCCGAAGAAGAGGTGCCCGACAGCGCAGAGGCCGACGACGGGACCGGTGTCCAGCCTGAGTCTGAGGTGGTGTCTGAAGCGACGACGGCCCCATCGTTGCAGACGCCTTCGTCTACCACGATGGAGGAGCCTGACATCCAGACCGCTTCGACTGTCGTGACGGAGCGGGAGTCCTCGACGCAGAGCGAATCTGAGACGCTGCATCGCTAACGCGATCATCTGCCGGGTGTCGCATTCCGTGTGGTGAATCCCCGGAATCGCAGTACACTGTCTTCCATCATGCTCAAGAACGTGCGACTCCTGTTTGGCAAGGAGCTTCTGGGGGCGATTCGCGATCGCCGAACCTTGTTCCTTACGGTTCTCTTTCCGCTGATCTTCTATCCGATGGTTCTTGCGGTGATGGGTCAGTTCACGGGCGTCGAGCAGGCGCGTGTCGACGCGTTCGTCCCCGGCGTGCTCGTCCTGGATCGATCGACTGACGCCGTCTTTGCGGAGGCGCTGTCTACGGTGATGGACTTCCGTGTGTACGCCGTGGGCAGCCGAGACGAGGGGATCGACGCCTTGCAGGGGGATCGGGGATCACTGCTGATGGTGGTGGACAAACAGGGCGGCGGTGAGGGTCTCGGTCTCGAGGTCACGCTCGCGTACGACCAAACCGACCAGTACGCAGCGATTGCTGTGGCGCGCGTTCGCGCGTTCTTCGAGACGTATCTGAAACGGGTCGTCAGCGACAAGATGGCGGCCCTCGGACTCGAACAGGACTACGCGGACCTCGAACCGCCGCTCACGTTCGTAGTGGAGGACGTGACGACCGGTGAGTCGCTCGGGCGGATGATCGTCAGCCGTCTGTTGCCCTACTTCATGATTCTGGCGATTCTCACCGGAGCGATGGGCCTTGGGGCGGAGATCACCGCTGGAGAGAAGGAACGATCGACGATTGCCACGTTGCTGGTCAGCCAGCTGTCGAGAACGGAGATCGTGCTCGGGAAGTTCCTTGCCGTGCTCACAGTGTCGCTGGTGTCGTCGCTCCTGTCGGCGGTGGGACTGCTGATCGGTGTTCGCTTCTTCGGCTCGGGACTGGCCGGTGCGACGGGTGTCGTGTTCGCCCTGGACGTTTCGGCATTCGGATGGATGCTCGTGGTGCTCGTTCCCCTGGCGGTGATCCTTGCGGCGCTCGTGATCATCGTGGGGAGTTTCGCGCGATCGCAGAAGGAGGCAAGCACGTACCTCCTTCCGATCTACATGGTGATCGTGCTGGTGGGGATGATCTCGATGACCGGCGGCATGTCGTTCCAAGGACTGCGATTCCTGATCCCGGTGGCCAACGCGTTATACGCCCTGCAGGACATCATCGTCGGCGATGTGGGTTTCGCCGATCTGCTGTACACGCTCGTCTCCAACGTCGTGTGTGGCGGCGTGCTAATTGCGCTTGCCGTCCGGCTGTTCCGACGCGAGAGCGTCCTGTTCCGAAGCTAGCGGCTGCACCTTTGAGTTGCTTGCAGAACCCCCTGGCATGCTCCGGTTCCATGAGCAACTGGTCATGGTGAAGGGCGTGGACGGGGAGGCACTAAGTTCAGTCTCCCGCAGAGACGCAGGGGGGGCAAGTCAGGCGGTGGAAGCCCCGTCGGCGAAACGTGGCTCTGGCATCTCCTGTCCTACAGCAACTCACTCCTCGGTGTCCATTGACACAGCGCGTGGAGCCGTCTTTCATGTGTGCAGTGCCTCAGATTGCCACGCTTCATCCCTGTTGATCGGAGATACGTCCGGCTTTCTCAGCGTGTGCTTGTGAGGCAACCTATACCGAGTTCGGTCCCAGAATCACTCTGCCTTCGACCACCACATCGGCTTGGGATCCTTCTTCAAGGCAGATGCTCGCGGCCTCTAGCGGCAGGAAGATCTGCTGCCTAGCAGCAAGACGGGAGCATGTGAACTCGCATGCGAGTGCAGCCTCATGCACCGCGTCCAACAGGCCAGGTACAAGGGTGCGGTGTGCAGGGATGGCAGCTGAGACGACGACTGTTCCGGTTTCATTCTCGAGCCGTGATCCTCTCGGCGCCGCTGCGCCGCTGCGAGGCACAGACCGCTTGGTCGAGCCAGGGGATCGTTGCTGCTGCGGGGCCTAGACGCTTTGGCCGCGGTTGAATCGTTTCATCGCTTCGTCCGAGCGGCGTTTCTCATCGTCGTCGCGTAGCTTCCGGCGCTTGTCATACGTATTGCGGCCCCGGCCGACACCGAGTTCGAGTTTCGCGTACCCACGGGCGAAGTAAAGCCGGAGCGGCACGAGCGTGAACCCGCGTTCCTGCAGTTTCGTCGACAGGCGACGGATCTCGTGCTGGTGAAGGAGGAGTCGACGGTCACGAACCGGATCGACGTTGTGGAGTGCCCCCTGTTTGTAGGGAGCGATGTGCATCCCCTTCAGCGTGGCGATGCCGTCTCGGACCGTTGCATAGCTCTCCGCGAGCGAGCATCCTCCGCTCCGCAGGCTTTTGACCTCGGTACCCGTCAACACGAGGCCCGCTTCGATCGTATCGACGATCTCGTACTCGTGGCGTGCTTTCCGGTTGGTCGCGACGACGTGGACGGACATGATCGGACAGGCTACTTCGAGACATCGGACAACGCAAGCACCGGCATCAGGCAGCATCGCAGGGCAACGAAACGAGCCGTCTAGAGATCCGTGATCTCGACAACCACCCCTCCGGCCGACGGATCGACCGTGAGTTCGTACAGGTCTTCATCCATGTGCCGATTCGGGAGTTCGAGGTACAGGACCTGCTCATCGCGATCGAGCAGTGACGTATCCCGCCAATTCTGAACGAACTCGACCAGCGCACAGACGTAGAGCACCGTTTCGTCGGCGACATCCGGTGCGTACGCCGAGAACGTGAACCGGTTGTCGTTGTGTACGGCTGCCGTCTGCGGGAACAACGGAAGGGCTGCGGCCGGATTCTGGAAGGTGACGTCGGATGTGTGGAGCGTGGCCCCCTTGAATGTGTCGTCGGTCAAGAGGCCCCCGGCATCCGCCGCGATGAACTCGACGGTGTACAGATCCTCCGGCTCGACAACGGTGTCTCCGACTGTGTCCGTGTCCCACGCGCGTAGGTTGATTGCCACATTGGTGATGGCCTTAGCCTCGACGTCTACGTTGACGGCGCGCCCCCCCGTCAAGGCCGTCGCGCGGCGGTTCTGCATGTAATACGACACCGCGTCAACCGTGTAGCCGGTGTCCTCGGGGACCGGAATGTCGATGTCTTGCGCTGCACCATTCAGATGGACCGTCGCAACCGCGTTGTACCCGGACGTTTCGTGCCACACGCGGATACGCACGCTGTCGGCGTCTTCGGGGATGAGTTTCGGTTCGACCGATGACGACTCCGCCTGCCCATCGGGGTTGATCACAATCCGAATGACCCCCTCGGGCGCCTTGTCGTCGACCCACGGGTTGAAGCAGCCGCCGAGAACCAGGCCAATAGCCAGCACAAGAGCAATGCATCTGCCGCGCATGATCTCTCCTCCCTACCGTGCGGATTATACCGCTCAGTGGAGCATTCGAGTGTTATGAACGTCACATTGGGTAGGGCGGCCGGCGCACGCATCGAGAGTCACCGAGAATCATCTGGAGTATGCCTCAAAGGAGCACGTGAGTGACCCGTGAGGGGGGGCAGAACTTCCGGATCGCCATAGAGATAAAGAGAACATAAAAGACAAACAAACAACATGAAAGCAAAGAGATGACAAACCTATCCGTTTCGTGTGTGATGGGCATAACACATCTTCGTTGGGTCGTACGGTATACTGCGATGAGACATGTGCCCTCCCGCAAGAAGGCATGGGTTGGTTACGAAACGGTCGGGTGTCGATGGGCAATCGGCTGATCGACAGGTGGTGCCCGGAGTGAGGGGCAAGGAGGAGCAGAATGGCTAGACGGATATTGTTCGCGAGTGTTGTTCTCATCGCGATGGCGGGGTTTGGATCTCTGGCACAGACGGTTCACTTCGAGACGCTCTCCGGTCCTGCCAGCGTGATGGACAGCGATGAAGGACTGTTCCGGATAGTCGTGAACGACACGACGGCTGGTCTCGGAACGATTCTGACAGATGTGTTGACGCTGGCGCCGCTGGCGTTGCCAGGCGGAACGGCGCGGACCTTCGATGGAGAGACGGCCCTCGACCTGTACGAGACGTCTCCGGGCTCCAACACGTACCGGTCACAGTGGTTGACGATGGTGCAGTTGGGTGATCTCACGGTTCCGGGGGCGGGTTGGGCTGTCGACGACCTCACCCTTGAAGTATTCCCGGGAGACGTGGTCGAAACCACGTACACCTCGCCCATAACAACGGACGAGTACACGGCGACGGTGTGCATCCGACCAACGTTGGATGTCGAGGGTGTTCCGTACGCGGGAGATCTTCAGGATGCAGTCGTGGTCAACGATTGGGGTGCCAACGAGGACCCAGGGGTCCAAGAGAATCCGACTGGTCTTCTGATCGATGGAGCGGCGCACGGGCTTGTCGAAACGGGTCTTGACACCGGGATCTTCGACGCAGCTACGCTGCAGGTCCGAAACGACTACGACCGTGGCGACGTGATTGACGTCGAGTACGAATGGGCTTGTGAGGACGCCGCGCAACCGGCGCTGGCGGACGTGGTGATTGTGGGAGAAGCCCCCGTCGACCGCTACAATGCAGGAGAGGTGTGGCAGGCGGAGTACGATCTCGTCTCGGAGGCGCTCAATGATCCGCTCCTCGCGGATGGGGATATCATCAGGGTGCGCGATGGAGTCTACGTCGATACGACGTGGGACATCGAGCACAGCGTGACGATCGAGTCGTACGCTCGCGACGCATCTGCGGTGACGATCCGGTTCAATGCGTTCACGGGAGCGGCAGGTGTCGGTCCGGATTCATTCCTACCGGACGTCGCCATCGTTGCCGACGACATCACCATCCAGAATCTGACGCTGGACTTCGACGGTGGTGACGGAACGGCTTGGGCCGACCACGTGCGCCCCGGCGGCGGCATCATTACGAAAGATCCGGACACAGGCACCGTCGATGGGCCTCAGCAGAACCTGAGCGTTCTCAATAACGTCATCTATGTGGGCGATTCGACTGCTGCCCCCCTTGGTCCCGATCAGTGCACCGCGTTCCAAAACGGGGTAGAGGGTAACCCGGCGGGCTTCCTCTTTTCTGGCAACACGGTTTGGGCCTTGGCAGACGGGGACTACAACGCGTGGGGCGGAAATGCGGGTGGAATCTACATCAATCCGCCTGGTGTTGCCGCGCAGGTTGATCTCGCTGACCGTCCGATGTGCATCAGCGGAAACCAGTTCTACGGAAATCTGTATCACGGCGTCTGGGTCGCTGACGCGGCGTACGTCGAGATCACCGGGAATCTGGTCGACGCGGATGGGATCTCGAACCGGGGTGGAATCGTCGTCTTCGTCACGGGATGGTACGGCTACGTAACGTACGATCAGACCGAGGTCTACGTTACAGAAAACCTGGTCGAAGGGTGCACGAACGGGATCTGGGTAAAGGACGACGGCGGAAACGACCAAGACGTATCAGTTGTGTGCAACAGCCTGCAGGACAACGAGGTCGGCGCACTCCTTGGTCCTGACGCAGGCGGCGTGTTCCTGACCAACACGATGACGGGCAACCGAACCGGCGTGTACTGGCTGGGCGGAGCCATGCCGATCGAGTACAACAACTACGAATCCAACACGGACTACGGTCTGGTCAACGCCTTGGACAACACCCCGCTTGACGCGGAGTACTGCTGGTGGGGAGACACGTCAGGGCCCTCGGGCGTTCCGTATACGGGGACAGGGGATTCTGTCACGTCCAACCTTGTGGACGCCTCCCCCTGGCTACAGGCCCCGGTGGAATGCGGTTTCGATCCAGGGGCCGCGGGACCGACCGGCACGGTTGTCTTGATCGGCGATGTCGACATTCCGGAAGCAAGCATCGGGGGAACGTTCGTGAGTGCTCTGAATCTGCCTGTCCCAGATGGGCTGGCGGATTTCCAGGGAAGCGTGCAGTTCGATCCGACGATGTTCCAGGTCACCGACATCCAGTCCGTCCAAGCCGACTACAGTCTCGTTTCGTTCACACCGCTTGTCGATGCGAACGCAACGGGCGATTTGGCCTTTGTGTTGACGAATGACACGGGAGCCGGGTACGTCACGGGCGACGTCGATCTGCTGGAGATTGAGTTCATGGCCATCGGCACGGTCGGCGACACCTGCCTCCTTGACCTCACCGTCGACGTACTGCGAATCCCTGGTGTAGCAGGCGATCTTGATATCGACCATGTGGTTGTCGATGGGCGAGCGACCATCATCGAGGGGCCTCAGGTCGAGGGTCGAGGCGACGTGAACCTAGACGGCGCCGTGGACATCACCGACGCCCGTCTTGCAGCGGAGCACGCAATTGGCCTGATCGATCTGACGATTGCCGATCCACTGTGGCCTGCGGGTGCATTCGCGCGTGCAGACGTGGCGCCCCCCTTCGGAGTGGTCGACGTGACTGATGCGCGATGGATCGCCGAAGCGTCGATCGGTCTGCGTGTGCTGTCGCTCGGGACCTTGCCGACGGCATTCGGGCCGACGAGTCAGCTGCTGACGGCGACGTTCGCGATCTCGAGCTTCGGCGAGTTGGCGATCAACGGAACCAACGCGGAACTTGCAGACGTACAGGGAACGCTGTACTTCGATCCGAACGAGGTTCATATCACCGGTGTCGAAGGGCTGAACGGATTCAGCGTGCTCGCCTCGGTGATCGACAACGTCAACGGAACGGTGAAGTTCGCAGCGGCCAAGCTGTACGGCGGCCTGATGTGCGAAGGTTCGATCGTGGAGTTCGACGGAATCGGAGACCTCTCCACCGCGGTGCTCGATGTGGACGTTTTGCGTGACGCCCAGGGCCGCGACATTCCGTACGACATTGTGAGCAGCGGACAGGGAACGATCACCACGTTCGGTTGCACGCCGAATCCAGTGGATGACGTTCACACCACGTACTTCAGCGTCAAGGGCACGCTTCCGATCGATCAGATCCGGGTAAGCATCTACAACTTCTCCGGCCAACTGGTGTATGACTCCGGTTGGGGCGAGAACGATCTGGCGTGGCATCTGGAGAACGACGCCGGCGACGTGTTGGCGAACGGGATCTACTACTACCGTATCGAGGTGCTGTTCATCGGGGCTGAAGAGTCGGTCACGACCGGCATCGGCAAGGTGGCGGTGTACCGGTAGGGCGGCCGTTCGAGGCCGAAGGAGAATACAGACGGTCCGGGCTACGTGCCCGGACCGTTTCTCTTTGGCTAGGTCGACCCGGGCAGTGGCCATTGCACTGTCAAGGCGTGACGGCTGTCCGGTCAGGGCCCATGTGCGATCCCTACACTCAGGCCGACGACTTGGGTTAGCCAAGGAGGAGGAACATGAACTGGATACCGAGGATCGGAATTGCCGTTGCGATCGTCTTCGGATTGGCGGTCGCTACGGTCGCCGAGGACGACCCTTCGGTGATGGCAGGGATTCTGACACGGGACGGGATCGGCGCGGCGGCGATCGCGATGGGAAACGCATACACGGCCATTGCTTCGGACACGACGGCGGGGTACTACAATCCAGCGGGCTTAGCCGGTGTCCCGGGAACGCGGGTCGGGGGGATGTATGAGTCGAAGTTCGATCCCGCGTTGGGTACAAGCTTTCAGTACGTGAGTGCGACGCACCGGATCGACGGTCTGGGGCTTGGGCTTGGGGTGACGCTCGTTCGGCGCGTCGATCGGGACATCCCGACAGGGAGCGGAGTGTTCGACGC
>Ga0272442_10001122_pt1 | contig 41173 bp, 34 predicted proteins | sample SSMForm2O_FD_200262 | JGI IMG/M metagenome (GOLD analysis project Ga0272442, IMG submission 200262) | Marine sediment archaeal communities from Little Sippewissett salt marsh, Falmouth, MA, United States - SSM-Form-2O | ecosystem: Environmental > Aquatic > Marine > Wetlands > Sediment ...
ATCGAAGCCACCCTGCCAAAAGGTCTTGGAGCGGATGTCAAACCCGGCCTCGTCGAGGATCGCGATCGGGGACTTTGAGCCGCCGTAGGCGAGGATCGCGAGGTAGGCGGGCACGAACGCCTCGCCCTGCTGCTGGTAGCGGCGGTAGAGGGCGAGGACGAGAAGCATCCCCAGCGCGTACGCGTAGTCGTAGAACGGCATCGTGTAGAAGTGAGGGAGGCTGACCCACTCGTCTGCGAACAGATCGTCCACCTCGACGCTGTCGCCGAACTGCTCGTGAAGGCTTCCCATGTAGGCGGCGGAGAGCTCCTCCGCTGTTGCCCCTTCCGCGATCATCCGGTGCGCCTCCTGCTCGAACAGGACGCGGAACGCCGGACGCAGGATCTGCGCGTAGCTGTCGTCTACGTACTTCGCGAGCAGGCCCTGTCGCCGCCTCGGCTCGGCATCCTCGAGCATCGCCTCCAGAAGGAGGAGTTGGGCGAAGCTCGACGCCGTCTCCGCGAGCGGCAGCGGCGGGCTGAAGGTCAGCACCGAGTGCTCGGCGGCCATCAGCGCGTGCACCGCGTGGCCGAGTTCGTGGGCCAGCGTCGTTACATCGCTCACGTCACCCGAATAGCTCATGAGAACCCACGGCGTCCGCCCCGGCAGGGCGTCCCACGAGAGAGCGCCGCCGCGCTTTCCTGCCCGAGGGATCGAGTCGAGATGGCCCTCGGCAAGGACGCGCTCCGCCAGATCCGCGAGTCGCGGCGAGAAGCCGCGGAAGCTCCGAAGGACCAGCTCAACCCCTACGGCGAACGGGATCTCGTCCGCTTGATGCTCGAGGGGCGCGAGGAGGTCGAAGCGCCGTAGCCTCTCGAGGCCGAGCCGCTTCGCCTTCAGTCGGAAGTACCGCTGGAACGGGGCGACGTTCTCGCGGCAGGTCTCGAGCAGGCTTGCGACCACCTCATCTGGAACGTCGCTGTCGAGGTTGCGAACCGAGATCGGGGAGGCGTGCCCCCGCAGGACGATGTGCTCCTCGCGCCAGTCGGCGACGAGGTGCTGGTAGATCTGTGCCAGCTCGTCGCGGCGACACTCATAGACGCCAAGGAGCGACGCGTAGGCCGCCTTTCGCAGGTCGGCAGAGGCGTCCCGTGCGAAATCCATGAGCTCGGAGCGCGACAGCGTTCTTGTCTCCCCGTCGATCTCGATGGGGTAGGAGAAGCCGCCGGTGATCGTCTGGTAGAGCGTCACCAAGGCGGCCGAGCCGTTCACGTTCTTGAGGTTGATCACCCGCTCTTCGGGCTCGGAGAGGGTGTGGGGGGCGAACCGCCGCAGCGTCTCCAGGTGGTAGCGGCGGTCTCCGGCGACCTTCATAAGACGCTTCGCGTTGGTCTCGTCGAGCGTCTTCCACCAGAGATCGAAGAACAGGGTGCGGTTCGCTGCATCGGCGAGCGCCTGGTCGACGCGCCCGCGAAGCGCGCGCGCCTCCTGATCCTGCGTGTCGGCGAAAAACCGCAGGATCGAGAATCCGTCGAGGAGGGACGTGGCTTCGGTGAGCTTCTCCACCAGGCCGAGGATCTCGACGAACGTCTCCTCGTCCATCTCCGGCGTGAGCGCCGGTCGCTTCTGCTCGAGGGCGACGACCGCGGCCTCGATCGCTTCGAACAACGGTTCCATCTGCGGACTCGACCCCGCGGGGATCAGATCATCAAGCGACCAAGGGCCGCTCACGTAGGTGCGTTGCGTCAAGTTCATCTCCTCACACTCGCTGGCCGGTGCGACCTTCACGAGGATGGTCCAACCGGTCAGACGGTCAAGACTCCGGGTGCGGTGTACCTTGGTGCGGGACGGGCAACCCACGCGGCGGGTGGCCCTGGGAGCCCTGGAGACGGCTCGACGCTCGCGCAGCGAAGGAAGCTTCCGATCCCGCGGTCCGTCGTTTGCTTGCCATGATCGGAATCCCCTCCTCTACTCCGGTCGAACCTTGACGCGTCCGTCGAAGGCTGTGCGTGATGCCGGTCAGTATAGGGACGCACTTTCGGGCCCGCAAACCGCACGGACCAAGCGGGCAGCTTCCGAGGGCAAGAGGGAAGGGTCTACGCACGGGTTACGTACTATGTCCCCGGAACCCTGCGAGCCGCGTCAGTCCTTTGCTGATGCTTGATCCGGGGGAGCCCAGAAGAGCTCGGGGGCGCGGACGCTGAAAAACCGGACTCCCTGGCGTCCCTGGCGAGCCTTCTCCAACCAGTCGTCGTGGTATCCCTTGGGAAGGAGCTGGACGTAGACGTTGCCTGCGAACTCCGTCTCGTAGCCTGGCCTACTGCAAGCGGGGCACTGGAGGCGGAACAGGTTCTTCGACAGGTACCAGATGTAGATCCTCTTGAGGAGACGTCTGCCGAGCCACGATGCGTGGGCGAAGTGGATCGTGTCGCTCACGCGGAGCGGCTGGCGATCGGCGATCCGCTCGCGGATCTCGCCTGTTCCAAGTGGCGTGCCGTTCTCGTCGGTAACGTAGGCGCACATGTCGGGGTCAAGCTGGATCCACCTGTCGTGCTCGCGGGAGTAGACCACGGTCACGAAGTGGCTCTCCTTGGGGCTCTGCTTGGGCGGATACAGATGGACGATGCGCGAGGCGAACCCCAGGGAGAGCAGCACATCGTTTAGCACGGTCGCATACATCCAGCAGTTGAACCGCTTGCCGTGCTCCAGCGCCGATCGAGCCAAGTAGAGGCCCGTCATCTCCTCGGGATGTGACGGATACACCGCGTGGGTCGTCAACGCGTGTACCCAGCACATCAGCCGAACCAGCCGCTCAATCTCCGGCCCCGCCCCCGCGATGCGGTCGAGCTCGTGGGTCTCGCGGAGCTGCGTGAGCTCCGGATCGGTCGACGGGGCGTACTCGAACGGTCCCGCCCAGGACGAAACCGAGCCGGAGGCCGCAGCATCAATCGGATGCCTAGCGAGTCGAGCGCGGAAACGCCTTCCAAAGGCAAGAAACGTTGCAGCCGCAGCAAGCAACACGCCGCCCGCGGCACCGATCACGATCAGCAGAACCCGCACCCCCGTCGCCATCTCTTTCCCGACCGCCCTTGATCCAAGTGAGTGCAGGGAGGATACCCGAAGTGGGAAACGGATCGCACCGACAACGGGGTCGGACCCTCATCTTTCGGATCTCTTGAGCGCCCGGTGCTGTTGGCCTGCGATCATGTTGATGGTCGAGTGCAGAAGCGCCACGTGGTCGCCCACCTCCGCAAGGGAGCAGCGATGAACCCTCACGGCTCCGTCGATGCGTCGGTTCCGCTCCTCCTTGTCCGCGGCGCCGGCGAAAAGGTCAGCCAGACCGGGGCGGGACGAATCCCTCTCGTTTGCGGATCCAGACGTGGGGTGCGCCTTCCTCGAGCAGGGAGGTTCCGGGGACATAGTACGAAACTCGTCGCTTCCGGCCCTTGCCGTGGCCAGGGCGGCACACCCATGTGTGCGGCGCAAGGAGCGGGGCACGGCAGCGCGGGAGACCGCGGGTTGGCGAGTGCGCGGGGATGCGCTCGCGGTGGAGGCATGCCTCCCGCCCGGGGGAGCGCCGCACGAACCGGCGGCGGAGCCTCGTTGCAGGATCGGGCGACGATCCGTGCGTCGGACGCCTGGCTGCCTACGGAAACGCAGGCGCGGCCGCGATGACACACGCCGAGCGGGGTATCCACGGAGCCCAGCGCCTGAAGGGAGAGGATCGAGGGGGGCTGTGTGAGGAGTTTAAGTACTATGTCCCCGGAACTCTCTTGCCGAAGGAGGTCACGATCCGATGAAGCCCAACGCCGAACTCGTGCACGAAGCCCTTGACAAGATCGTCAATCAGAAGCGAATCGATGCGTGGGATCAGTACTTCAGCCCTGACTACATCGCGCGGGGAGCTCCGTCCATCGGGTTGGGCTTCTTCCGGGGCACCTCAGGGGCAAAGCACGTTGTCCACGCCATCATCCCCGGCGGTCCGGCCGAAGGGAAGCTCCGGGCGGGAGACGAGCTGCTCTGGGTGGAGGACGAGCAGCGGCGATGGGAGACCTACGAGGACATGTCGGAGGGGCTCCGTTGCCATCGGGGCAGTGCGCTCAGGGCGGGCGTGCGCCGGGATGAACAGACCCTCGAGGTCGAACTGACCCGAGGCCTCGTCCCCGGCGTCGACACCCGTAACGACCGGGCGAAAGCGGAGATGCAGGAGTTCATGACGCAGCAGATCCCGGATCTCTCCGTCGAGATCAAGCTGACGCTCACCGACGGCGACAAGGTCGTCTGCCTCATGGAGTATCGCGGCACCCACGCCACCTTCAACCGAGAGGCCGTGTGGAGGGAGATCTGGATCGCGCGCCTCTCCCAAGGCAAGATCGTCGAGAGCTGGCCCCTCCCCGACATCGACGCCTACTGCCGGCAGCTCGGCTACCAGCTCATCCCGCCCGGGAGCTAGCGTCGCCGGTGCCCGCAGCTGTCCAACGGGGAGGCCCCTTACGAACCCAGCCAGCCGCTCCGCACCGCCGAGTCGCGTATGCCTAGGCAATACAGCATCCCCCCCTCGCCTCTCCCGCATCGCGCAGACATCCCGCGAGAGGCCGGAGTTTCGGGGGCATACCACCTAGCTCGTCGCTTTCAGACCTTCCGTCAGGCACCAAGTCGCCCAGAGTCGCTGGCAGTACACGCCGGATGACACACGTCGAGCAGCGCATCCAGAAGAGCCCAGCGTGTGAACGACGGAAGTCGGGGTGGTCAGCGTGCGGAGTTGGCTACCATGTCTCCGGAACTCCCAGCGTGCGAGCCTCGCGGCAAGCTTATGCGTCAGGTCGACCTGCAGGATGCAACGCGCAGGACGTGCCGACCTCAACGAGGAGGGGTGGGGCGTATCCTATTGGCCGCGGTTCCGCCGACATCGCGAGCTCAGTGCTGCCGGATGACTTGCCGGGCCAGTGCAGCTTCGATCGCGATCAGGGCTACTGCACCAAGCGGCGCCTCGCACTGCGGTCTAAGGTGCGCTCGGGCGGCCCGCGCATCGGAGCGGGTGGGGAGCAATGCCACCAGGTAGCTCGACTTGATGGTCATTGCTGAAGTGGGTTCGGGCCCGGCGCGGAGATGTCGGCTTCCAAGGAAGCTAGCTTCGAGTGGCTCCTCGGGAACCACTCGCTGAACGCGGCGAGGGCGTCATATTGCTGGTTGGACGACCGAGTTGGCTAGCGTTGGAGTGATCTGTAGGCTGTGTGAAGGCACTGAACCGCAAGAAGCATGATCATGGATAGTAGGGGAGGACTTGATGACCGAACGAGACGGGGTGGTCCGTAGATTCCTCGAGGCCCAGGACAGACTGGTCATCCAAGCATCTGACCTGTCGCTTGAGACTATCGCGGAGATGGTCGAGAAGAGTTCGATTGACATTGGGCCAGTGTTCCAGCGACGAGAGCGATGGACCCGCGAGAAGCAGAGCGCCTTGATTGAGTCCTTTCTCTTGAATGTGCCCGTCCCTCCGATTTATCTGTCTGAGGATGACTACGGGACGTACTCAGTGATCGACGGGAAGCAAAGGATCATGTCGATACACGCGTTCATGCGGAAGGCACAAGAGCTTAAGGGCCTTAAGGAGTTCCGATCGATTGAAGGACTGCGTTTCGCAGACCTGCCTCAGCAGATGCAGAACGCGCTACTGGTAAGGCCGTACCTGCGCGCTGTGACTCTCCTGAAGCAGTCTCACCCCGAGTTGAAGTACGAGGTCTTCACGAGGCTCAACACTGGCGGTGAACCTCTGAACGCCCAGGAGATAAGAAATGTCGCCTTTCGGGGCCCACTGAACGAGCTGGTTTACCGGCTAGGAGAGGTTCCTTTCTTGAGGCAGCAGCTGAAGATTCGTGGACGGAGTTCGTCTGCCTACCGCGTTATGGCAGATGCCGAGTACGTACTACGCTTTTTCGCTTTGCACCAGCGATGGGACTCGTTCTCCGGGGATCTTCGGAGATCGCTTGACGACTACATGCGTGAGAACCGAGAACTCTCCGGTAGCCATCTGGACTCGCTTCGGAGGCTCTTCGTACGGGCTCTGACAGGGTGCAAGAGCGTGTGGGGCGACGCGGCGTTCAAGCGCCCGGTGGACAACGGGTGGCGCGACCAAATGCTCGCTGGCATGTATGACGCCCAAATGCTGTCGATCTCCTTCTTGGGCGATGGAGAAATCGAGGCGCTTGTTGCGGAAGCAAGTCGGGTCCTGGAGGCGACTCGAAGGCTCTTCCTGGAGGACAAGGGGTTCGAGGAGGCCGTCAGGCGGGCGACGAACACCCCATCTCGCATTCGTTTCCGTGTCAGGCGGATGACTGAGGTTCTGAAAGGCTGCTTGTAGGGCGGTTTGAGATGCTTGAATCGCGGTCCTCGTTCATGACGGCCAACTTGGCAATCGAGAAGGCTCTGACAGAACCCGTCACGATCTCGAAAGCTCGTACTGATGAAGAACACAACGAGCAGGCCCGAGTGATTCGCAATGGACTCGCGGTTGTGTTGTTCGCGACTTTGGAAAGCTTCGCGAGGAGCCGAATCGGCGACGTCCTGAATCGCTTGAGTACCTCAAGTATCCCCTTTGACGATCTTCCACAGGACCTGCGTACCGCTTGTGTGTTCAAGGCATCTCGCGCGATCGCGTACCAAGCAGGGCTCAGGCGGCGTCGAGGTGAGGATTACGTGGCGTTTGTCCAGAAGCAGTGCGCGACGATTGGCAGCACAGCCACAGCTGGTTACTGCCTTTGCCCTCTGTCCCTCCTCTGGGAAACTCCCAACCTGGGTCCCGAGGATCTCAAGCAGGCACTGCGAGTCTTCGGCGTGAAGGACGGTTGGGGGCAAATCGATGAGTTGGCACAACGGATCGGCGTGACTAGCTTGTCGCATCGCGAAGCGTTCGCACGAGCTGCAGCTAGAAGGCATGAGGCTGCTCACTCAGCGGATGCGCAGACAGAATGGGCGCACTTGAACGACTTCGTCTGTCAGGCTCGGGGAATTGCCGTTGGCTTGGACGCTCTCCTTTCAGTGGCCCTGCGGTACTTGATCCGCCGGGACGCTAGGATGCTATCAGGGCAGCGAGAAATCGTCGCGAGTGACGTACAGATGAGATTCCTGGATGGATCAAGCGACGGTTATTGGCGAGAACGCGATGAGGCAACGGGACATGTACTTCGGAAACTGAAGGACAGAGACGCACTCCACGCGGAGTGCATGGCCCGACGCACTTCCAGAGACAGACTGATCCTGGTGAGGGACGCAAGGTCTTTCCCCCTTGCGTGGTACACGCCGTTTGCCGACTAGGACTCCGAGGAGCGGCTGCCTGTCGAGTGCGGTAGAGGTCTGCGACGCAACGAATGCTGAGCAGGAAGCTCGCAAAGCGCAACCTCGTGGTGCTTGGCGGATCAGTTCTCGCAGGTTCCGGGGACATCTCTGAAAGCGCGCCGTCGGTCAAGTGAGGATGCCCTTGATGCACCTCCTGAATCAGGTCCCTTTCGGCCGGTGAGCCGGAGTCATCTCTTCGCCGTCTTTCAGCGGCAATAGGTTGTTCGGGTGACGTGTCGCAATCACAAATCGAACCTCTGCTGGTTCATGTCCTCGTCGCGCTCACGCCTCCTCGACTCTCCCTGCTCACGATCCGTTCTCGGATCGCCATGAGCTTCACGCTTCGCCGGCATCGAGTACATCGCCTCGCTCAGATGCTGATCAGCCCCGGGGCGAATGCGACGGAGCTACCAGCTGCCGATGCCCCATTCGCTCCACGGGTCTGGGAGTTGCGGTGTTGTGGCGGAAGCAGCTGTCTTCGGCCTTGAACTGGGAGTTGAGGTCGCGTGGGGGGGTGTTCTCCCGGGGGAGGGCAATCGTCGCCTGCGGTCACTCGATGGGGGAAGCGTCTGACCGAGCTGTCGGGCAGGGTGATGGCGGTGTAGTCCCCGGCTTCGAGGTGAGGGGCTGGCGGCGTGGGGGTTTGCCTGGCGTGCGTGGCAACGCCAAGGCGAAACGCCATCAGATTTGCATCTGGTAGTACCAAACGCTAAACTGGTTGCGTATGTACTTGCGAGGTGAGTGGACCGAGCGCATTGAGGACGCTTTCCGGGAGCGCTCTGTTGTGTGGCTGAAGGGTGTGCGGCGCGTCGGCAAGACGGTGCTCTGTCAGCAGCTCCCCGACGCCCTCTACTTGGACTGCGAGCTTCCGCGGACGCGAAGGCGCCTCGAGGATTCCGAGGGTTTTCTCCGGGAGGTGCGCGGGCGGCGGGTGGTGCTTGACGAGATCCACCGCCTTCCCGCCCCCTCGGAGATGCTGAAGATCGCTGCCGATCACTACCCCGACGTTCAGGTGCTCGCCACCGGCTCCTCGACGCTCGGCGCCTCCTCGAAGTTCCGCGACACCCTCACCGGTCGGAAGCGGACCGTATGGCTCACCCCGATGACGCTTGCGGATCTCCGAGCGTTCGAGCGCGACGACCTCACGCGGCGGCTTCATCGCGGCGGCCTGCCGCCGATGTTCCTTGCCGACCAGTATCCGGAGGCCGACTACCAGGAGTGGCTCGATGCCTACTGGGCGCGCGACATCCAGGAGATGTTCCGTCTGGAGCGCCGCGCCGCCTTCAAGCGGCTGTTCGAACTGCTCGCGCGCACGAGCGGGGGGATCTTCGAGGCGACGCGCTTGGCGACGCCGTGTGAGATCAGTCGGCAGACGGTGATGAACTACCTCTCCGTGCTCGAGGCGACGCTGGTGGTGCATGTCGTGCGGCCGTACAGCTCCGGGGGCACAGCGGAGCTCGTGTCGGCGCCCAAGGTGTACGCCTTTGACACCGGCTTCGTGTGCCACGCTCGCGGCTACGACGCCCTCCGGCCGGACGACTTCGGCGCCCTCTGGGAGCATCTCGTGCTGAACGAGATCCAGGCGCATCGCCAGACGCAGCAGATCCACTACTGGAGGGACAAGAACCGGCACGAGCTCGACTTCGTCATCGCCCGACGCGGCCGTCCGCCCGACGCGATCGAGTGCAAGTGGTCGACGCGCGACCTCGATCCAAGGAGCCTTCACGCGTTCCGTCGCAGATATCCGGGCGGCAGGAACTGGGTCGTCTCATCGGACGTGGACGGCCCGTTTACCAGGGAGACGGGCGGCCTCCGGATCCGCCACGTGTCCCTGCCGGCGCTCATCGACGAGCTCTGAGTTCCGGGGACATAGTACTTAACTCGGGACGCGGGAAGGGATTGCTGCCCCCGCAGGCTTGGGGGGCCGCGGCAGCTGGAGGCGCTCAAGGTGGGGTCTATGGTCAGTGGCGTCGAGTCTCTCACTACTGCGCACAGGTCGAGGTCTCCATCGCCGTCAGAGTCCCGGTGTGCTGGCTGGGGGGCCCCGGAGGCAGTACGGACGCACCCTCGGGCAGGCTGCGGTAGCTGTACGGCTGCCGATGCCCTATTCGGCTCGACGGGTGTGGAATCACGGTCTCACAAGACACGGACCTTCTTGCGCGGCGCGGGGAGCACGCTAGGGGCCTGTACAGACGCGCGGCCTTCATTCTTCTGGGCGACGTTTGGCGGGTCTCATTCCGCGGGCTTGAAGCGGCGTGGGAGCGCGGTATCATGCGGGCCGATGGTGATCCTCAAAGTGAAGGAGAGGAGCCATGATGTCGGAGAAGGACGGAACTGCTGACAAGTCCGCGAGTGTGGAGGAGCGGGCGCGGGCGATCTTTGGGGCGCGGGCGGATCTGTATACGACGAGCGCCTCGCACACCGACCGGCAGGTCCTCGATCGGCTGGTGGAGATCGCCGAACCGAAGGGGGACTGGCGCGTGCTCGACATCGGGACGGGCACCGGCCACACGGCGCTGGCGTTCGCCCAGCACGTGCGCGAGGTGCTTGCCCTGGACCTGACCGAGGAGATGCTCGCCGAGGCACGCAATCTCGCGGAGGAGCGCGGCGTCGACAACGTGAGCTTCCGCGTTGCCGACGTCCACGAGCTCCCCGAGGAGCTCGACGGCGCGTTCGATCTTGTCACCTGCCGCCGCGCCGCCCACCACTTCCGCGACATCGGTCGCGCGACCGCCGAGATGGCGCGGGCGCTCCGGCCGGGAGGGATGCTTCTCATCGACGACCGCAGCGTGCCCGAGGACGACTGGGTCGACGAGACGATGCATCGGCTGGACGTGCTCCACGACGCGTCCCATGTGCGGCAGTACCGGCCCGGCCGCTGGCGCGAGCTGGTGGAGGCAGCGGGCCTCGCCGCCGAGCTCGTGGAGCCCTACACCAAGCACCGGCCCGTGTCGGCGCTCACCAACCGCGTGGCGCCGGAGGACGCTGCCCGGATCCACGAGATCCTCGACGGCCTGTCGCCGGAGGAGCGGGCGAAGCTTCGCCTGGAGACGGTCGACGGCCAGCCGCACTCGACCCACTGGTACGTCATCGTCGCCGCCCGCAAGCAGTAGGGCCTGGGGGGACGCTCTTTTCTGGGGCCCGACTCATCGGAACGGCGACCACTGGCCCCTGAGTCGGCAGGGGCTTCGAAAGGTCAACGCCTGACCTCGTGGCCGCGATCAGCGAGCCTCCTCGTCAGCGGAGGAGCTCAGAGGGCAAGATTCGACACCTAGGTAAGAGGAACGCCCCGCTTCGCGGGGGAAGCGGGGCGCGAAATGCATCTCTGTCTTCGTTGGGGACGGCTTACGCTTCGGCCATCTCCTTGTACTGCTCGTAGCGCTCCTTGTACTCCTCCTCGAGCTTGGCGTGGAGGCGCTTGGCCTCCTCGGGGAAGCTCTGCACGAGGCTCGAATACCGCACCTCTCCCATGAGGAACTCGTGGAAGTCGCCCGTGGGCTCCTTCATGTCGAGTTGGAACGGGTTCTTGCCTTCGGCGACACGCCGCGGGTCGTAGCGGTAGAGCGGCCAGTAGCCAGCCTCCACCGCGAGCTTCTCCTCTTCCTGCGATTTGCCCATGCCCTTCTTCAACCCCTGGTTGATGCACGGGGCGTAGGCGATGATCACGGAGGGGCCGGGGAAGCTCTCGGCTTCGAGGAACGCCTTCAGGCACTGGTTCTTGTTGGCGCCCATCGCCACCGAGGCCACGTAGACGTAGCCGTAGGTCATCAGCATCCGGCCGAGGTCCTTCTTCTTCGTCTTCTTGCCCGAGGCGGCGAACTTGGCCACCGATCCGGTCGGCGTCGCCTTGGAGGACTGGCCGCCGGTGTTCGAGTAGACCTCGGTGTCCATGATGAGGACGTTCACGTCCTGATTCATCGCCGCGACGTGGTCGAGCCCGCCGTAGCCGATGTCGTACGCCCAGCCGTCGCCGCCCATGATCCAGACGCTCTTTTTGGTGAACAGGTCGCGCATCGACAGGATCTCGGCGTGCTTCTCCGGATCGAGAAGCTCGGCCATCCTGTCGCCGGCTTCGCGTGACGCCTCTGCGTCATCCTTGCCGACGAGCCAGGCTTCCATGGCCGCCTTCAGCTCGCCTCCCGCTTCGGCAGCGGCCTCCTCGACCAGGCGTGCCAGCCGGTCGCGTCGGGCCTTGAGCGCGAGGCGCATGCCGAAGCCGTACTCCGCGTTGTCCTCGAACAGCGAGTTGGCCCACGTCGGCCCGTGGCCTTTCGCGTTCACCGTGTAAGGCACCGCCGGGGCGCTGCCGCCGTAAATTGACGAGCAGCCGGTGGCGTTGGCGATCAGCATTCGGTCTCCGGCGATCTGCGTGGCCAGCTTCACATACGGCGTCTCGCCGCAGCCGGGGCAGGCGCCGGAGAACTCGAACAGCGGCTGGCGGAACTGGCTGCCCTTCACCGTCTTCCAGTCCATCACCTCGTCGCGCACCGGGAGGCCGACCGCGTAGTCGTAGAGCGGCTGCTCGTCCACCTGGGTGTCGAGGGGCTTCATCACCAGCGCCTTCTCGCCGGCCTTCCCCGGGCAGATGTCGGCGCAGTTGCCACAGCCGACGCAGTCCATCGGATCGACCTGGATGCGGAACCCGTAGCCCTCCATCCCCTTGCCCAGGGCGGGGATCGTGTCGAACCCCGCGGGGGCGGCCGAGCTCTCCTCGTCGGTCACCAGGAACGGCCGGATCGTTGCGTGCGGGCACACGAACGCGCACTGGTTGCACTGGATGCAGTTCTCCGCGACCCACTGCGGCACGCTGATCGCCACCCCGCGCTTCTCATAGCGTGTGGTGGCCACCGGGAAGCTGCCGTCGGGACCGGTCCACTCGTAGCGTCCGTCGAGCTTGGCGTCGAACGCGCTGACCGGCAGGTGGTCGCCGTCCTGCAGGCTCATCGGCCGCATGACCTCGAGCACCCACTCCGGCATTTCCGGGGTTCCCGGCTCGCCTTTCGCCTGCGCCCAGTCTGCGGGTACGGCGATCTCCACGAGGTTCGCCGGATCGAGCGCGGCGTCGACGCCGGCGTAGTTCATCTGCACGACCTTCTCTCCCTTGCGGCCGTACGCCTTCTCGATCGCCTTTTTCAGGTGGGCGACCGCCTCGTCCACGGGCAGCACGCCGGAGAGCTTGAAGAACACGGTCTGCATGATCATGTTGATCCGACCGCCCAAACCCACCTCGCCGGCGATGTGCACCGCGTCGATGGTGTAGAGCTTGAGCCCCTTCTCTGCGATGGTGCGCTTGAGCGCCGCCGGCAGGTGCTCGTTCAGGCCGGCCAGGTCCCACGGGCAGTTGAGCACGAACGTTCCCTCGTCCTTGATCCCGGCGAGCAGGTCGTACTTCCCGACGTACGCGGGGTTGTGGCAGGCGACGTAGTCCGCGGTCTTCACGAGATACGACGACTGGATCGGCTTGGGGCCGAACCGGAGGTGCGACACCGTGATTCCACCCGACTTCTTGGAGTCGTAGGCGAAGTAGCCTTGCGCGTACATGTCGGTGTTGTCGCCGATGATCTTGATCGCGTTCTTATTGGCTCCCACCGTTCCATCGGCGCCGAGCCCCCAGAACATGCACTGGATCGTTCCTTCAGGGGTAGCGTCCATCTCCTTGGGGAGCGGAAGCGACGTGTGGGTGACGTCGTCCTCGATCCCCACGGTGAAACCGGTCTTCGGCGTCTCGGTGGCGAGGTTGTCGAACACGGCCTTGGCCATCGCCGGGGTGAAGTCCTTGGAGCCGAGGCCGTAGCGTCCGCCGACGATGAGAATCTCCCTGCCCGAGCCTTGGAACACGCTTCGGATGTCGAGGTACAGCGGTTCCCCGAGCGCTCCTGGCTCCTTGGTGCGATCGAGCACCGCGATCCGCTTCGCCGAGGCGGGAAGCGCCTCGAGGAAGTGCTCGGTCGACCACGGGCGGTACAGCCGCACCTTCAGAAGCCCGACCTTGTCGCCCGAGGCGTTCAGATGGTTGACGGTCTCCTCGATGACGTCGCACGAGGAGGCCATCGACACGATCACGCGCTCTGCGTCGGGAGCGCCGACGTAGTCGAACAGGCGGTAGCTGCGACCGGTGATCCCTGCGACCTGACGCATCGCCTCGGCGACGATCCCCGGGGTCGCGAGGTAGTACTTGTTCGCCGCTTCGCGGTTCTGGAAGTAGATGTCGGGGTTCTGCGCCGTGCCGCGGAGATGAGGGTGCTCAGGGTTCATCGCCCGCTTGCGGAACGCCTCGACGGCGTCCCACGGCACGATCTTGGCCATCTCCTCGTAGGGCACCACGTCGACCTTGGAGATCTCGTGGGAGGTGCGGAAGCCGTCGAAGAAGCTCACGAACGGGACGTTCGATCGAAGTGCCGAGATGTGGGCGACGATCCCCAGGTCGATCACCTCTTGCACCGACGCGGCGGCGAGCAGCGCGAAACCGGTCTGCCGCGTGGCCATGACGTCGGAGTGGTCGCCGAAGATCGACAGCGCGTGGCTCGCCAGGGCGCGGGCCGACACGTGGAACACCCCGGGCAGCAGCTCGCCCGAGATCTTGTACATGTTGGGGATCATCAGAAGCAGTCCCTGTGACGCCGTGAACGTCGTCGTCAACGCGCCCGCGACGAGCGATCCGTGCACCGCGCCGGCGGCGCCGGCCTCGGACTGCATCTCCGTCACCTGAAGGGTCTGCCCGAACAGGTTCTTCCGTCCGTGCGCCGCCCAGCTGTCGGCGATCTCTCCCATCGGTGAGCTGGGAGTGATCGGGTAGATCGCCGCCACGTCGCTGAACGCGTACGCAACGTGGGCGGCCGCCGTGTTCCCGTCGATCGTCATCATTCGCTCGCGCGTGGCTGACATGCCCCGCCTCCTTACGATTAGGGTCCAAGCAAGAACGTGCTACCGCTTGTGCTCCTCGTGGCTCGGCGGGATTGTACCGGGCTGTTGTCGGCAGGACAAAAGGTGAGTTGGGGTCGGCGGTTCGCTGCGAGTGTGACGGATGTCGTGTCTCCTGAACGCCCCCCACGCCTTGTTCGCCGGTGTGGGATACTGCAGAATGTGACGACACACCAAGGAAGCCCCGCGATGAAGGAGGCGTGCGATGAAACGAGGCTGCAAGCTGTTGCTGCTCGTGGTGGTCACAGTATTGCTGGCTGCAGCGGTGATCGTGCCGGCAACGGCTGACCCGATCCACGTTCCGGGCGGACCCCGCTTCACGTTGTGCGCCGGGCGCCTTGCGCCACCAGTCGTTGGCGTTGTGCAGGCGGCTTCTGTCTTCACCCCGATCCACGTCCCCGGAGGGCCGTAGGCCGACCTTCCCCGTGGTGGGGCGCTCGAGCCTGATGTTCGGAGGGTGTTGTGATCGGTGGGTTGACGGTCAGTAGGAAGGTTGATCGGCGCGCCCGCGTCGAGCGGCGGTCGATGACCCTTGAGCTTCTCGCCCGACGCGGTACGTTCGAGATCATGCGGCAGCGTATCGCCGAGGGCAAGCTGTTCTACCTCGACCCGGCGAGCGACTGGGAAGGCTTCGAGTTCCTCTACATCCTGCGCGGTGTCCTGGTCCTCAAGGATGACGATCAGGACGTTTCGCTCACCGTGGGTGACTACCTCCACCATCGCGGACTGGACGAGCGGGCGTACTTCCGTGTCGAGAAAGAGGTCGAAATCCTGATGGTCGCCTCGCCTCCCACGTTCCACCTGATGCGCGAGGAGACGCAGGGCATCATGGCGCTCGCCCGTTCGGTTGAGGAGAAGGACCCGGCGACCGAGGGTCACTGCCACCGCTTGGAGCGCCTGTCGCTGCACACCGGGGAGCGCCTGGACTTGAGCGGCGATGACCTCGTGGCGCTGTCCGACGCCGCCTACCTCCACGACGTCGGGAAGGTCAAGGTCCCCGAGGGGATCCTCAACAAGCGGGGCGCCCTCGATGAGGCCGAGCGAGAGGAGATCGAGCGGCATCCGGCCTATGGGGTGGAGATCATCGCCGGACGGCGGAGCCTTGGTGCCGCGGCGGAGCTGGTGGCGGCGCACCACGAATGGTTCGACGGCACCGGGTACCCAAAGGGCCTCGAAGGCGAGGAGATCCCTCTTGGTGCCCGCATCATCGCCGTGGTCGACGCGTTCGACGCCATGGTCACCGACCGGCCGTACCGCCCGGCAATGGACCTTGAGCGCGCGCGCCGGGAACTCGAGCGATGCAGTGGCACGCAGTTCGACCCCCGAGTGGTGAAGGCGTTCCTCGAAGTCCTCGACAATGAGTGACGCCTCTGCGCTGGCCCGCTACCGACGCGCCGCCGTTGCCCACGGACGCGTTCTCCTGCCGCTCGGCGCAGCCATCGGCGCCGCCGTGGGCGCCGCGTTTCGCGATCCGCTTTTCGGCGTTGGGGCGGGGGCGGCCCTCGGCGCTGCTTGGACGCTTCTGCTGACGCTTCACACCGGACGACACGCCGCGCCGATGCGAGACAAGGCGCCGGGTGGATCCGAGCAGGACCCGCCGGCCGCCGATCAGTAGGGCGTTCGCCGCTCCGGGGGCTAGAACGCTTCGAGCAGGTCCGCGAGCGTCGGCTCGCCGATCTCCTGGAGTTCGTACCGCACGCGCGTGGTCGGCACGTCAAAGGAGATCAGACGCGTCAGGTCGATCGGGGTCCCGATGACCACGGCCTCGCAGTCGACGCGCTTCACCGTTTCTTCGAGGTCGCGGATCTGTTCCGGGCCGTAGCCCATGGCAGGGAGCAGCGTCCCGATCATCGGGTAGCGCGCGAACGTGTCGCGGATCGACTCCACCGCAGCGTCGCGGGGGTCGAGGATCTCTGCTGCGCCGAAGCGCTGTGCGGCGATCGTCCCTGCGCCGAAGCGCATCTCGCCGTGCGTCAGCGTCGGGCCGTCCTCGATCACGAGCACACGCTTGCCGCGAATGACCGACGGGTCGTCGACCTGGATCGGCGAGGCGGCCTCGATCAGACGGGCGGACGGGTTGATCGCGGTGACGTTGTCCCGCAGGAAGCGGATGTCGTCGAGCGCCGCGGTGTCGACCTTGTTGACGATGATCACGTCGGCAACTCGCACGTTGACACCGCTCGGGTAGTAGAGCAGCTCGTGCCCGGCGCGGTGAGGATCGACGACGACGATCGACAGGTCGGCATGGTAGAAGGAGAAGTCGTTGTTGCCTCCGTCCCACACCACCACGTCGGCTTCCGCCTCGGCTTGCCGAAGGATCTTCTCGTAGTCGACGCCGGCGTAGACGATGACGCCGTTGTCGATGTGCGGCTCGTACTCCTCCCGCTCCTCGATGGTGCACTCGTGGCGGTCGAGGTCCTTGTAGGTCTCGAATCGCTGGCACACCTGTTCGGCGAGATCGCCGTAGGGCATGGGGTGGCGAATGACGACGACCTTGCGCCCCATCTCGCGCAGCACGGCGCACACGCGTCGCGTGGTCTGGCTCTTCCCCGATCCGGTGCGCGCGGCGGTCACCGAGATGAGCGGCTTTGTGGACTTGAGCATGGTGGAGCCCGTCCCCATGAGGACGAAGTCGGCGCCCGCGGCGTTGACCACGGCCGCTCGCTCCATGACGTGCTGGTTGGGGACATCGCTGTAGGCAAACACCACGGTGTCGATCTCGCGCTCCGCAATCAGCTTCTCGAGATCGGCCTCCGCCTCAATCGGGATCCCCTTCGGGTACTGCTCGCCCGCGAGCACCGCGGGGTACAGCCGTCCTTCGATGTCCGGGATCTGCGTCGCCGTGAACGCGACGACCTCCACCTCGGGGTTCCCACGGAAAGCCACGTTGAAGTTGTGGAAGTCGCGTCCCGCGGCACCCATGATCAGCACTCGCCGCTTCATCGATCGATCTCCCCCTTGCTGTCTACAGTGTATGGAGCGGGGCGGATTATACTGATCGGCCGGAGATGCCTTCAAGCGGGTTGTTGTCGCGCGTGAAGCCGCATACCATGACGGGCGGAATGTCGCTCGCCAACAGGATCACGCTCGGACGCGCCCTGCTCATCCCGGCGATCGTTGTCCTCGCTCTGACCGAACATCGGATTGCCGCTGCGGTCCTCTTCTTCGTGGTGAGCGCCGGGGACGTTCTTGACGGCCTCGTGGCGCGGGCGCGGGGCGAGGTGACGACATTGGGCAAGGCGCTCGACCCTGCAGTGGACAAGATCCTTTACCTCTCGGTTATCGCCGCGCTCGCCTCCCAGGGCGACGTTCCCCTGTGGCTGGCCGTCCTGTTCGCAGTGCCCCACGTTGGACTGGCGGTCGGCGCCGTCGTTCTTCACGCCTCGGTGCGCGTCGTGCAGGGTGCACGATGGCCCGGCAAGGCCGCGGCGGTGCTCACGTTCGCCTCGGTACTTGCCCTCTTTCTTCCGCTACCCGACGTGGTCGGCGGAGCGGCGTGCGTCGCGCTGATGGTGGCGGTGGGACTGAGCTATGTTGCCGCCGTGGACTACGCGGTCAGCGGAGTGAGGACCCGTCGAGTGCTGCGTAGTCGTGGGCAGGAAACGCTTCGGGAACGCTAGCCTCGAAGCGGCACCGCTCCCCTGTTGCCGGATGGTCGACCCACAGACGGAAGGCGTGGAGAAGGAGCCGCGTCGCCGGCCGGCCGTAGAGCGGATCTCCGACGACCGGGTGCCCGATGTGGTGGAAGTGGACGCGGACCTGATGCGTCCTCCCGGTGATTGGCCGCACGAGCAGCAACGTTGATCCCGATTCCCGACGAAGCACGCGAAACGCTGTCTGAGAGGGGCGTCCGCTGCTACCGATGCCCATCCTACGGGGGTGCTTGGGATCGCGGAGGATCGGTGCGTCGATCAGCCCTTCGTCCTCCTCGATGACGCCGCCGACCACGGCGATGTAGAGCTTGCGGACCGAGCGGTCGGCGAACTGGCCCTTGAGGCTGGCCAGTGCGACGGCCGTCTTCGCGAGCACGATGACCCCGCTTGTGTCCTTGTCGAGACGGTGCACCATTCCGGGCCGCCGCGGGTCGTCCGAAGGCGCGAGGCGTCGATCGTGGAGCACTGCCTCGACAAGGGTCACCGCTGAGGTACCGGCTCCCGGATGGACGACGAGCCCCTCCGGCTTGTCCACCACGACCAGGTCCTCGTCTTCGAACAGGATCGGTATCGGCAGCGGTCGCGGGGTGAGCGGTGGCTGCTCGATGTGGGTCCACGTGATCGTCTCGCCTTCGCGGAGACGCCGCGAAGGCTGGCGGCAGAGGGCTCCATCGACGGTCACCAGCCCATCACGGATGGCCCGCTGGAGCTCGGCGCGTGATACCGTTGCGGCCCGATCGGTCAAGAACCGGTCGAGCCGCTCACCTTGTCCCCCGTCGTCCACGATGTGCGTATGATGCGCCATTGTCGTAGTGATGCGTTTTGTGAACACCTCCTGCGTCTCGTATAATACGCCGATGATGTAGGGCTTGGAAGGGAAAGTGCAGCTCCCCACACGTGCACTCCGGGTCGGGGATCTGCCCTTTTTGTGACAGGGCGGGATGCGGCGTTCACCGCGACGCTTGTACCATAGACAGGCGCGGAGGGATGGCGCAGGGAACGCGCCCTGTCGCAGGTGCGGCAGCGGAGGACGAGATGAACATCGAGTTTATCGAGGCGCTCGAGGAGATGGCGAAGGAGAAGGGGATTCCCCGCGAGGATCTCTACGAGGCCATCCGTCTTGGGCTAGCCGCTGCCTATCAAGAGGAGTACAACACCGAGAGCGACGTCGATGTGGAGATCGATCAGCACTCGGGCGATATCCGCATCAACGGCAAGCGCATCGAGCTGTCTCGCTTCGGGCGGATCGCGACCAAGAAGGCCGAGGAAACCATCCGTCAGGAAATCACCCAGCGCCGACGCGAGATCATCTTCGACCTGTACGTTGGACGTGTTGGGGAGATCATCACCGGCTCCATCCATCGGTTCGAGGGCAAGGATGTGTGGGTCAACCTTGGCGAAGCCGAAGCGGTGATGCCCGACAGCGAACGCATCCCCGGCGAGCGGTACCACGCGGGACAACGGCTGCGGGCGTATCTGGTGAGCGTCGAGGAGACGCAAGGCGATCCGCGGATCCTTCTATCTCGAGCCCACCCCGAGTTTGTCCACCAACTGCTCGCGCTTGAGGTGCCGGAGATTGAGGACGGCATCCTGGTGGTCCGGAGGATTGCCCGGGAGGCGGGCCGGCGCAGCAAGGTGGCGATCGAATCGCTCGATCTGAACGTTGACCCTGTGGGGACCTGCGTTGGCGCGGGCGGAGCACGCGTGCGTGTGGTCACCCGGGAGCTCTCCGGCGAGAAGATCGACTTGCTCCGATGGAGCGACGACCTGCAGGAGCTGCTTCGCAACAGCCTCGAACCGGCGTCGGTCATCTCCGCCGAGCTCGACGAAGAGACACGCACCGCCAAGGTGCTGGTGCCGCACGAGGAGCTGTCGCTTGCGATCGGCAAGGGCGGTCAGAACGTTCGCCTGACGGCGAAGCTCATAGGCTATGACATCGAGGTGACGAGCCCTGAGGAGTCGCAGGACTGAACGGCCGGCCCCCCGCGCGCGAGAGCGGTTCCTGGAGCGGCTCTTCGACGCGGTTTTTCGCATCAGCCGCTACCACGCGTGGTGGGTGGTCGGGGTTTCCCTCTGTCTCGTGGGTGCCGCGGTGTTCTACGTGCGCGACGTTCCCGTGCGAAGCTCGTTCCTCGACCTTCTCCCGCGCAGCGATCCGCTGATCGACGAGTACCGCCGCAACGAGCAGTACCTCGCGCAAAGCGACTACGTGGCCCTTCTCATCCGACTCACAGACGAGGCGCAGACGAGCGACCCGATCCTCGGCAAGGCGCTCTCGGCGCCCGGGGAGGGCGGCGCCGAGAGCCCCTCTGAGGAGGTTCTCGAGCAGACGATCCTCGACCGTCGGGAGGAGCTGTTGCGTGCCGCGGCCGAGCAGGTGGCGGTGGAGCTTCGCAAGGAGCCCGAGTTCACCGAGGTGTCCTACCTCGTCGACCGCTCGACCGCGATCCCCGAGCAGTACTTGCTCTTGTTCCAGCTCGACGAAGAGCGCCTGGCGCGGATCGAGGACAGCGTTGCGCTTGCGCGCAGCTCGATCGCGTCGGGAGCGCTTGGCGAGCTTCCGGCGGGGGCCACCGACCTGACCGCCGTCTACGGCTACGTGCGGGATCAGCTTGGCGAGAGCCTCGGGGCGGCGCTGGGACAGGGAGGTGCGGTGACCGCCGAGCTCCTGGACCAGGTGCGGATCGGGCTGGCGGAGGTGACGACGCTCAACCGGGTCGCGCTGGATGCCCTTGGCGGACTCGGAGAGCTTGGAAGCGTCACCGACGCGGCACGGTCGCTCATCGACATCTTCGCCCCGGCGCCGAGCGAGGTGACGCGCACGCCCGAGGCGGTGCTCTCGTCGGACAGAACGAAGCTGTTGCTCACGGTTCGCCCCCGCTACCCCAGCCAGCGAGGCGTCACCTACAGCGATCTGGTGATGGAGGCGCTGCACTCACGCCTTGCCAACGTCGATCTCGATTCATTGGGAGTGACCGTCGGCGTGACCGGGACCTACTCGTTCAACTCGGCGACCAACGCGATCGTGAGTGGCGACATGCTGCGCACCACGATCATTGCGTCGATCGGCGTGCTGGTGATCTTCCTGCTCGCGTTCGGCTCCCTTGTGTACAGCGTGATTGTCACCGTCCCGCTGCTGGTGAGCGTGGTGCTGACGGTGGCGTGGGCGAAGCTCGCGATGGGCGGGTTCAACCTGGTCACCACGTTTCTCCCGGCGCTCGTCCTTGGCCTCGGGATCGACTACGCGATCCACATCGTCGCTCGCTACGTGGAGGAAGGGGCACAGGGCAAACCGCTCAACCGCGCGCTGCGGCTTGCGATTCACCAGAAGGGCAAGGCGTCGATGTTCGCCGCGATTACCACCTCTCTCGTGTTCGTCGGGTTGCTCGCCGCGCGCTCGAGGGCGCTGTTCGAGATGGGTGCGATTACGAGCGTGGGAATCCTTCTCGCGTTTCTCGCGACGCTGTTTCTCCTGCCGGCGCTCATCACCTTGTACCATTTTCTCTTCCGTCGGCGCGAACGGGCGGGATTCGTCATGCTCGCTGCGCGGCTCGCCGGGCCGTTCCGCTACCTGACGGGCAAGAGCCGAGCGATCCTCGTGGTTGTCCTGGTGCTGACGTTCTTCGTGGTGTTCCAGGCGGCGCGCACGTCGTTCGTGTTCTCCAGCCGCGACCTGGTGCCTCTGGAGGAGAGTCAGGAGGTCCTGGACGAGATCCTCGTCTCGTTCGGGCAGAGCGAGGCGGGCATGGGGTCGGGGTTTGCGCTCTACGCGTCAACGGAGGCCGAGCTGACGCGGATCGTGGACGCGCTCAAGGCTCATCCCCTGGTCCGCAAGGTGGACTCCGTCTGGGACGAGCTGCCCGTTAATCTGGGCGAGCAGCAGCGGGTGTTGAACGACGTGGGGATCGGCGACTACCTCGAGCAACTCGCAGCGCTCGAGTCGAGCTTGGTGACACGCGAGGCGGCGATCGACGAGATCGAGCACCTGTTGGCCGACTTCAGCCTCGTCCAGTATCTGGCGATCGTCAACGCAGAGGCGGAGATCGCCACCGGGACCGAGGTCGTTCGCGTTCAGCTTCAGGAGGTGCGCCGTGCGCTCAACGGAGTGGCGCTGCCGCGGGCGCGTGCCGACATTGCGGCGCTCCAAGGCGCGCTGGAGCAGCTCGACGCCAATCTGTCCCAGGTGAGTGACCTGCCGCCGCTGGAGGAGTTGGTGCGAGAGATCCTTGCCGGGTTCCCCGCCGGGCTTCGCTCGCAGTACATCACCGCCGACGGGCGGTTCATCGTCAAGGCCCGCGTCGGTCCGGAGATCTTCGACGGGGACAACCTTGAGGCGTTCGACGCGTTCGCTGCGGGGCTGGCTGAGGAGTACTTCGGCATGCCGCTCGTGGTGAAGCAGCTCGAGCGCTACATGAAGCGTGACTTTGTGGTCTCCACGGCGCTCGCTGTTGCCCTCATTGCCATCACCCTGTGGGTGTCGCTCGGCGGCGGGCTTCGGGCAGCGCTGGCGGCGACCCCGCTTGTCCTTGGCTACATCTGGATGCTGGGGGGTATGCGGCTGCTGAATGTCGACTTCAACTTCCTGAGCATCACGATCTCGCCGCTTCTCATCGGAATCGGGGTCGACAACGGGATCCACATCCTGCATCGGGTCCGCGAAGAAAGGGACGTCTCTTCCGACGGTGCGATCGAGCGCGCGTCGGCGTCAACGGCGATCCCGGTGGTGGTGACCTCGCTGACGACGATGCTCGTGTTCGGCAGTCTGTTGATCGCACGCACCCCGGGCCTGAGGTTCCTTGGGGCGTCGGCGCTTCTTGGCATCGGGTTCACGCTCGTCTTCTCTCTCTTGTTCCTGCCTGCGGCACTGCGCATCGTCGGGGATCGACGGGTATAATCGTCTCACCCGTCGAACCGTGCCTCGGCGGAAGGGGAGTGGTTTCGGGTGCCTTCAGAGCTTGTACGATACATAGGAATTGGCCTCGGCGCGTTGGCCGCGCTGGTCCTTGGGTATCTGCTTGGGAGCATCCCGCGCCGCCGCCGTGAGCAGGAGCTGCTCACCGCCGCGACCGACCAGGCGGATCAGATCAAGCGAGAGCGGTTGCTCGAGGCGCGCCAGGAGATCCAGGAGCTTCGCGAAGACGTCGAGCGTCGCACCAAGCGTCGCGAGGACGAACTCGCACGCATGGAGGAACGCATCCTCCGTCGCGAGGATCGTCTCGGGAAGAAGTCGACCTACCTCGAACAGATCGAAGACTCGCTGCGCCAGGACGAGAAGCGGCTCGAGGCGCTGCGCGAGGAGGGGACGAAGCTGCTCGCTGAGGGACGTGCGCAGTTGGAGCGCACCGCACAGTGGTCCCAGGAGGAAGCGCGCGCAAAGCTCCTCGAGCAGGTGGGTGCGGAGTCGCAGCGGTTCTTCTCTCGCCGGGTGGAGGAGGTCGAGCGACGCGCACGCGAAGAAGCGCAGGAGCGCGCCGCGCACGTGATCGCCACCGCGGTGCAGCGGTACGCCGCCGAGTACATCGAGGAGAACGCGGTGAGCTCCGTTGCGCTGCCGTCGGAGGAGTTCAAGGGGCGGATCATCGGACGCGAGGGACGGAACATCAAGACGTTCGAGGCGCTGACCGGCGTGGAGCTTCTGGTCGACGACACGCCCGAGATGGTGGTCCTGTCGTGCTTCCATCCGCTGCGACGCGAGGTGGCACGGATCGCACTCGCGCGGCTCATCGAAGACGGACGTATCCACCCTGCGCAGATCGAGGAGAAGGTGCAGCGGGCGAAGTCGCGTCTTGCGGAGCGGATCAAGGAGGAAGGCCGCAAGGCGGCGTTTGACGTGGGTGTGGAACTGCACCCTGAGCTGTCGACGCTGCTCGGGCGGCTGCGCTTCCGCACCAGCTACGGTCAGAACCAGCTGGCGCACTCGCTGGAGGTAAGCTGGATCGCCAAGATGCTCGCCGACGAGATCGGAGCCGATGCGACGACCGCGCAACGCGCCGGCCTGCTTCACGACATCGGCAAGGCCGTGGACTACGAGGTCGACGGGCCCCACGCGCTCATCGGCGCCGACCTCGCCCGTCGGTACGGAGAGGCCGATCACGTGGTGCGGGCGATCGCCGCCCACCACGAGGACGTGGAGCCGCGAAGCATTGTGGACGTTCTGATCCAGGCGGCCGACACCCTGTCGGCGGCGCGTCCCGGTGCGCGTCAGGAGACCTACGAGCGCTACGTCCAACGGCTCCGCGAGCTGGAGGAGCTGTGTCGCTCGTTCCCCTCCGTCCAAGAGGCGTACGCGCTACAGGCCGGTCGCGAGGTGCGCGTCATGGTGCAGCCCGAGCGGGCGAGCGACGACATGGCGGCGAAGCTTGCCTACGACATCGCAAGGGCGATCGAGGAGGAGCTGAGCTATCCAGGAGAGATCAAGGTCCACGTGGTCCGGCAGACGCAGTACACGGAGAGCGCGAAATGAGCCGACCGACCGCCGGTGGGGGGAGGATGCTTCGCGTGTCAGCGGGATCCAACCCAACGGCGAGCGCCGGCGCGATCGCCAACGGGATCCGCGAGTCGGGCGAGGTCGCGATACAGGTCATCGGCCCGCGCGCGGTGAACCAGGCAGTGAAGGCGATTGCGATCGCTCGAGGGTATGTCGCGGCGGGGGCGCTGGATCTGTACTTCGTCCCTGAGTTCTCCACGGTGCAGATTGGGGACGAGGTGAGGACGGCGATGCTTCTGGCCGTCCGCCCGCGGCACCCGGTGTCGAGCGGGGCAGGTGCGTTGCGCCCCGGGCCCGCGGATCCGCCCGACGACTCCTTGTTGAGCTAGCGGCCGAGCGATACCATCCTCGGCGCCCATTTGCCGTTTGTGAAGGAGTGAATCACTCGATGCAGTTCTTCAAGAAGTACCAGAAGGCCATCCTCTGGGGCGTGGTCGCTGTGTTTGTCGTGAGTACCGGCCTGATCGGTCTGCAGCAGGCGGGTGTCTTCCAGCGGCGCAGCGCTGCGGAGGGTGAGGAGTCCCGGGCTGTCGCCACGGTCAACGGACGCGAGATCTCGCAGGACGCGTTCGCCCAGGCGTGGGTCAACACGTACGGCTACTACCAGTCGGTCTACCAGCAGATCGGGCAGGATCTGAGCTCTCGGTTCCGCGGGGCCGACGGTCGGCTGTTCGCGCTGCAGCTGCAGAACGAGACGCTGGAGGGGCTGATCCGGCAGGCGATCTACGACGCGGAGGCGGCGGAGCGAGGCATCGTCGCGCCGCGGTCGGAGGTCAGCGACCGGTACGAGGAGCAGTACGGCGAGTATCTCACCTACTACACCGAAGACGACATCAGGACGTACGCCAGCGGCATCGGGATGACGCTCGCGGAGTTTCAGCAGAGCATGCGAAACGGGATCGCGGCCGGCATCAGGAACGAGCTGTTGCGCACCGAACTCACGGAGGGGAGCGTCCCCACGGACGACGAGGTCGCCGCCTACTACGAGGCCAACATCGTTCGATACGACGAGCCCGAGCAGGTCAAGGCGTCGCACATCCTCGTTGAGGACAGGGAATTCGCCGAGCAGCTGCGTGAGCAGCTGCGCGAGGGGGCGGACTTCGCGGAGCTCGCCAGGGAGTACTCGCTCGATGAGGGGAGCGCCGCCGCCGGCGGTGAGCTGGAGTGGTTCGCACGGGGACAGATGGTGCCCGGGTTCGAGGAGGAGGCGTTCGCCCTTGAGGTGGGCGCGATCAGCGAGCCCGTGGAGACCCAGTTCGGCTATCACATCATCACGGTGACCGATCGGCGCGAGCACCGTACGCCGCTGCTGGAAGAGGTCATCGACCAGGTGCGCGAGGACGCAACAGCGGAGAAGGCCGAGGAAGCGTTCGCCGCGTGGTACGATGACGCCTACGACAGAACAGAGATCGTGGTGATCCCGCCGCTTCTCGAGGCCTACCGCGCGCAGCAGGAGGACCTTAACCTTGGGCTGCAGGCGTTCCTCGATCTTGCCGAAAGCGACGCGGGCGACGATCCCTACGTTCGCTTCTATCTCGGGCGGGCCTACGAGCAGAAGATGACCGCCGTTGTGCAGGAGAAGGACGCCCTTGAGGCCCTCGAGGAGTCGATCCACGCGGAGCACATCCTGGTGACCCGCCATCGCGTTGCCGAGGAGGTCCTCGAGCGGCTCGGCGACGGGGAGGCGTTCGCTGATCTCGCGGCCGAGCTGTCGGTCGATGAGGACACGGCGGAGGCCGGCGGCGACCTCGGCTGGCTGACGCGTGGCTCCACGGATCCGAGGTTCGAGGAGGCGGCGTTCGCTCTTGAGCCGGGCGCCGACCCGATCATTGTGGAGAGCGGCGATGGGTTCCACGTTGTCCGTGTGCTCGAGCGGATCGACGGCCCCACCGAAGAGGACCTGGCGGAGATCGCCCGCCTTCAGGAAGAGGTCGACAGCCTACGGGCAAGCGCGCGCGACGCGTACGCCGGGGCGTTGGAGGATCTCGTGGGCGCGGGACTCACGCCGGATGCCGACTTCCTCGGCCGCCTTCGCGCCATCGATCCGGACAACGTGGACGTCCTCTACCAGCTTGCCCTGGTGGACGCAGAGGCGGGGAATACGCCCGCGGCGATGGCCCTGCTGCGCGAGGCGATCTTCAAGGCGCCCGAGTCGTTCGAAGCCTACGTGCTGCTCGGCGATCTCGCCGCCGGCATCACGGGGTACGCCGAAGCGATCGAAAGCTACGAGACGGCGCTGGAGCTTCGCCCCGCCGACGTGTCGGTGATGACGAAGCTTGCTGAGACACACCTGGCGGCGGGGAACCTCTCCGCTGCGGAGGCGCTGCTCGAGGAGCTGGAGACCGCGGATCCGGAGAGCGTGCGGCTCAAGCAGGCCCTCGGCGACCTTGCCTACGGACGACTGATCGCCGCTGTGGCGGAGCGTGACGCGATCCTCGCTCTGGCGCAGCCCACGGCGGAGGAGCAGGCGCGCCTCGCTTCGCTCGCCGAGGAGATCGAGACGTTATACCGCTCGACGGTGGAGTACTACGACGCCGCCTCGTCCACCAGCCCGTCGACGGTGCTCACGGTGAAGCTGGGAGCGGCGCATCTCGCCTACGGGGCGATCGACGAGGCCGAACGGGCGTTTGCCGGCGCGGTCAACCAGTCGCCGTACAATGCGGAGGCCTACGAGGGCTTGGCCGACGTGTACCTTGCAAGAGGAGAGGTTGCAGAAGGCATCCGATCCCTGAGCAGTGCGTTCCTCTACGCCGCGGACGATGACGCCAAGCAGGGTTACGGCGAGCGGCTCGTGGAGCTGGCGCCGGACGACCTGGAGATTCGGCTCCAGCTGGCGCAGGTCTACGCACGGAAGTACATGTGGAGCTCAGCGATCCGGCAGTACGCGTTTGTCATCGATGCGCGCCCGGAGGCGATCGAGCTCTACGAACTCATTGCCGAGGCGTACAAGTGGCGCACGGAGTACGACACGGCGATCGACTACCTGAACCGCGGGCTCGAGCAGGCGACGGTTGACGACGAGCGGGTTACCCTTCTCGAGAAGATCATCGAGATCAACGCCACCGAGGTCGGCGCCGGCCAGCCGCTCTCCGAGACGGGGCTCGACGCGCGTCTGGAGCTGGCACGCGTGTATCTGCGACAGATCGACATCCAAGCGGCGCAGGAGCAGCTCGATCAGGTGGAGGCGGACGACGCGGAGTACCGCGCCGCGGACATCGCCGAGATCCGTGCTGAGATCGAGGCGCTCATTACCCCGCCCACGGAGGTGCTCGACCTGGAGATGCTCGACGCTCCCGCCGAGGAGCCGGCCGACACAGGCGAGCCAACCGGTGACGGCCCGTAGGTCGTTCGCCGAGCTGGTCGAGCTCATCGCCCGCCTCCGCGGCGACAACGGGTGCCCTTGGGATCGTGCCCAGGATCATCGCAGCCTGCGCCCGTACGTGGTCGAAGAGGCGTACGAGCTGGTCGCGGCGATCGATGCCGACGACCCGCGGGCGCTGGTGGACGAGCTGGGCGACGTCCTGTTGCAGGTGTTGCTGCACAGTCAGATCGAAGCGGAGGCCGGAAGGGCGTCGATCGACGACGTGCTCGCCGTGCTCCACGCCAAGCTGGTGCGGCGGCATCCGCACGTGTTCGCCGATGCGTCTCGTGACATCCCGTCGATCGCCTCCCGCTGGCAGGAGATCAAGTCCGAGGAGAAGGCGCCACGACACGAGGTGGCGACGCTGGTCCGGGCGCGCAAGCTTGCGGCGCGCCTGTTGAGCGGTCCGCGGACGGTGTGTGGGGACAAGGCCACCGAGCTGCGTCACGGGGAGCGAATCCTCGAGGCGATGGTGGAAGCGGTTCGCGAGGGCGCAGATCCCGATCTGTCGCTTAGGCGGGCGATGGACGCTGCCGACGAGCGGCTCGATCGCGGAGGGGAGTAGCGCGGTGGAGGCCCTCGTCTACTGGGTCGCCGCTCGTGAGCCCGAGGTGCACTTCCTTGACGCGATCCTCAGCGCCTACGACGGCCTGGCGAACGTCCGGCGCGACTACCGCTTGATGAACGGGATGGCGTACTACCGTGTCTACGTGTCACCTGGAATGGAGAGCGAGTTCCTGGAGATCGTCGAGCGGCTCCGCCGGGACGGTGCGATCCTCGATGTTGCTCGGAACGACCAGACGGACGCTTCGCCGGCGTCGTCGGACGATGGAGCCGATGCTCCGCGCTCGTGAGGTCGTGACGTCGATCCATGAGATCGACTACGAGGGCCTGCGCTCACGGGGGATCCGCGCGCTGGTGTTCGACCTCGACAACACGCTCGGGCCGCGCCACCCGACACGCCTCGGGCGCGCGGTGGTGAGGCTCCTCGGAAGGCTTCAGGACATGGGGTTCGCCGTGGGCGTGTTGTCGAACCGACGCCGCACCGGCGATCCGGTAATCGCCGAGCTGGCCCAACGGTTTCCGCTGCGGCAGAGGGCGGGCAAGCCCCGTGTCCGCGGTTTCCGCGACCTGCTCGCCAAGCTCGACGTGGAGGCAGCGGATGCGGCGATGATCGGGGATCGTCGCCTCACCGACATCCTCGGAGCCAACCGGTTGGGGATGTACACGATCCGCGTGAAACGTCCTGCCCACTAAGAAAACGCCGCCACCTTCGCGTTGGCGGTCCGCCGGGTATCGGCTATCATGCCGCGGACCCGAACAGCGCACGCGCCGTGCTCGGCGCGGCAAGCGGAAGGGGCGGAGGTGTGTCGATGCACAACGTGAGGCACTTGGTCTCTCTCGCCGACTACACGACCGAGGAGATCTACGAGCTTCTGGAGACGGCGAGGAGTCTGAAGCTTGAATCCCGGAGCGGCATACGCCATGAGATGCTGCGGGGAAAGACCTTGGCGCTGGTGTTCCAGAAGCCGTCGCTTCGCACCCGCGTCTCGTTTGATGTGGGGATGCAGGAGCTTGGAGGGCACTCGATCTACCTCGGCCCGGAGGACATCAAGCTCGGGGTGAGGGAGACGACCGAGGACATCGCGGTGGTCCTGTCGCGGTACGTGTCGGGGATCATGGCGCGGGTGTTCGCCCACCAGGACATCCTCGACCTCGCGGCACACGCCGCCGTCCCGGTGATCAACGGGCTGTGCGATCGCTACCACCCCTGCCAGGCGCTCGCTGACGTGCTCACCGTGTGGGAGAAGAAGCGCGGCTTCGAGGGGCTCACGTTGGCGTTCCTCGGCGACGGGAACAACGTTGCTCACTCGCTGATCGTCGCGTGCTCCAAGCTCGGGATGGCGTTTCGCATCGCATGCCCCGAAGGCTACGAGCCGTCTCCTGAGGTGGTCGACGCGGCGCGCGCCGAGGGGGGCGAGGTATCGATCCTTCACGACCCCTCCGAGGCGGTGAACGGCGCCGACGTGGTGTACACCGACGTGTGGACGAGCATGGGGCAGGAAGCCGAGGGCGCGAAGAAGCAGGAAGCGTTCGCCGGGTTCACCGTAGATCGCGCCGTTCTCGATCGAGCGGGCAAGGACGTCCTGCTGCTTCACTGCCTGCCGGCACACTACGGGGAGGAGATCACCTACCAGGCGTCCCGCGATCGACGGAGCGGGATCTTCGATCAAGCGGAGAACCGGCTGCACGCGCAGAAGGCTGTGCTGGTGCGGCTGATGGCGTGACGCGATGGCTGTCGTGAGAGACGCCATCGAGGTCGGATCGGACGGACGCGGCGACTGCCGCGTCCGGGTGAGCGGCGCGAACACGCTCGAACTGGTGGTTGCCTGCGGTAACCCGCCTCTGCTCGCAGCGGGCATCGAGCGGGTTGTGCGCCGCGCCGCCGAGGCGACAGGTGCGAGGGTGCGTGTGGAGGTGGAGGACCGAGGCGCCCTCGACTACGTGCTTGTAGCGCGTGTGGAAGCGGCGGTGCGAGCCGCGGTGACTGACGCCGTGTCGATCCCCACGGCGGTCGACCGATCGCCGAGTATGCGGGATCGTGCGCGGCGCAGCCGCCTCTACGCGCCGGGCAACAATCCCAGGCTTCTGCTCGGCATCGAGCAGCACGGAGCCGACTGCGTCCTTCTTGACCTCGAGGATGCGGTCCCGCCCGCGGAAAAGGCCGCGGCGAGGATCCTCGTCAAGCACCTCCTGGCGTCGGTGGCGTTCCCCGCCGAGGTGTGGGTGCGGATCAACCCGCTCGATGTCGGAGGCGAGGAGGACCTGGACGAGGTGGTCGGCTCTCGCCCGCACGGGATCTGCTTGCCGAAGGCGGCGTCGCCTGAGGACGTGCTGCGTGCGTCGGCGCGGCTGGCCCAAAGCGAGGCGGCGGCGGGCGTCCCGGAGGGATCGATTTGGCTGATGCCGATCGTGGAGACGGCGGCGGGGGTGCTTCGGTGCGACGAGGTGGCCGCCGCTGATCCACGTGTGGTGTCGCTGGCGTTCGGTGCCGAGGACTACCTGCGGGACACCGGCGCGAAGCGAAGCGCCGACGCGCTGCTGTGGCCCCGTGCGCGACTTGTCGCCGCGGCGCGCGCCGCCGGTTGCCAGGCCTCGGACACCGTGTTCGCCGACGTCGAGGACGATGCCGGGCTGGCGAGCGAAGCGGAAGCCGCCTACGGGTTGGGATTCGACGGCAAAGGGGCGATTCATCCACGACAGCTGCCGATCCTCCATCTTGCGTTCACGCCCACGGCCGAGGAGCTCTCTCGGGCGGAACGGATCGTCGCCGCTGCGGAGGAGGCCGAGCAGCGGGGGGTGGGAGCGGTGACCGTTGACGGGCGGATGATCGATCGCCCGGTGCTGGCGCGGGCGCGGCGAACGCTGCGCCTTGCCGAAGGCGAGCGGAAGGGAGGCGCGGGATGCTGAACGCCGTCGGGCGCGAGGTCCCCGAGAAGCTTCACGGACGGACGCTTCGACCCTACGCGGGCCCCTACGAGAGCGCGCAGGCGGGGGCGAAGGCATCGCGTCCACAGAAGGGTGTGGGAAGAGACGAGGAGAAGCTCCTGCCGTCGATCGACGCGGCGATCGAGGCCACCGGCCTTGCCAACGGGATGACGGTCGGGTTCCACCACTCGTTTCGAAACGGCGATCGGCTGATCAACCTGGTGCTCGACGCCTGTGCGCGCCACGGGCTGAAAGATCTGAGGCTGTTCGCCACGGCGCTGTTCCCGGTGCACGAACCGGTGATCGGACACATCGGCTCCGGCGTTGTCCGGCGGATCGAGGGGTCGATGAACGGTCCGGTCGGGGCGTTCGTCAGCCGTGGCGGCAAGCTCGACGCGCCGGTGGTGCTTCGTTCTCACGGCGGACGCTGGCGCGCTGTCGAGGCGGGCGACGTCCACATCGACGTCGCGTTCATCGCCGCGGCGCAAGCCGATGCCTACGGGAACGCCACCGGCATCCGCGGCAAGACGCCGTGCGGACCGATCAGCTTCTCTGCGGTCGACGCCCAGTACGCGGACAAGGCGGTGGTCGTTACCAACGATCTTGCCCCCTATCCGGTGCATCCGTTCGAGATTCAGCAGGGGTGGACCGACTACGTGGTGGAAGTGGACGAGATCGGTGATCCGGAGAGCATCGCCTCGGGCACCCTTGCGCTGACGCGATCGCCGACGCGGCTGCGCATCGCGCGCACGGCGGCCGACGTGGTGGTCGCCTCTCCGTACTTCGTTGACGGGTTCTCGTTCCAGGGTGGGGCAGGAGGGGTGTCGCTGGCGACCGTCTCCTTCCTTGCCGAGGAGATGGCGCGCCGTGGGATTGTCGGGTCGTTCGGCATGGGCGGAGGCACACGGCTGCTCGTGGACCTGCTGCATCAGGGACTCATCCGCACGATCCTCGAGGGGCAGGCGTTCGACATCGAAGCGATTCGATCACTCGGCGAGGACGCGGGGCACGTGATCATCGATCCGGGGTTCTACGCCAACGTGGACTCACGGGGATGCGCGACGCACAGGTTGGACACCGCGTTCCTCGGAGCAACGGAGGTCGATCTGGCGTTCAACGTGAACGTGAACACGCACTCCGACGGGCAGCTTCTGCACGGGATTGGGGGGCATCAGGACGTGGCTGCGGGGGCTTCGATGACGATCATCACGGTGCCGGCGCTGCGCGGGCGGCTCCCGGTGATCGTCGACCGGGTCACCACGGTGACAACACCCGGTGAGGTCATCGATGTGGTGGTCACCGATCGAGGCATCGCGGTCAACCCCGCGCGGGACGACCTCCGCGGTCGACTGATCGAGGTAGGGCTGCCGGTGCGGGACCTCGCGGAGATCAAGGCCGAGGCGGAGGCGTTGATCCAGCCGGTCGGTCGTCCGGTTTTCGGCGAAGAGATCATCGCGCTTGTCGAGTGGCGCGACGGCACGGTCATCGACGTTGTGAGAAAGGTGGAGGGATGGGAGTGAGAGAGGATCTGCTGGCGCTCCTACCGGAGATCCGATGGATCGCCGACGGGATGCTCAAGGACAAAGTGATTGGCACCTGGGAGGACGCGCTTGAGCGTGGCGGGTGGACCGTTGCCGACGTCGACCGAATGCCGTTCACCCTGGCGAAGAACGTGACGCTCACCTTCGCGCAACACGTGCGAAGCGTGACGCGGATCTGCGCCGCGGTGGCCGACACCTTCGACGAAATCTACCGTGGTGAGACGCTGTCGCTCGACCGCGATCTGCTGCTCGCAGGGGCGTTGTTGCACGACGTTGGCAAGCTCGTGGAGATGGAGGAGGTCGACGGCGGCTTCCAGAAGAGCGCCGCGGGACGACTGGTTCGTCATCCGTTCTCCGGAGTGGCGCTAGCCGACGCTCACGGGCTTCCCCCCGAAGTGCTGCACATCATCGGCACCCACTCCAAGGAGGGGGACCCGTACAAGCGCACGGCCGAGGCGATCATCCTCCACTTCGCCGACTTCATGAACTTCGATCCGATCGAGGGGTGATCAACGTGGGTCAGACGTTCGCCCAGAAGGTCCTGGCGCGGAAGGCGGGGCTCGAACGCGTGGAGGTGGGGCAAATCGTGGAGGTCGAGCCCGACGTCTGCCTGTCGCACGATAACACGGCAGCGATCGCCAAGATGTTCGCCGCCATCGGGGTGGAGCGGGTCAGACACCCTGAGCGGTTCGTCGTGGTTCTCGATCACACCGTGCCGGCGGCGACGGAGAAGTACGCGCAAGGACACGCGGAGGTCCGTGCCTTTGTCCGGCGGCACGGGATCGAGCGGTTCTACGATGCGGGGGTGGGGATCTGTCACCAGGTTCTCCCCGAGAAGGGGTGGGCGGTCCCCGGCGCACTGATCCTCGGTGCCGACTCGCACACGACGACGTACGGCGCGCTCGGCGCGTTCTCTGCAGGCATCGGCCGATCGGAGATGGCGGCGCTTCTCGCGACCTCCAAGATCTGGCTCAAGACCCCAAGGAGCTTCCGGATCACGGTGGAAGGAGCGCTGGGCCCCGGGGTCTCCGCGAAGGATCTGATCCTTCACATCATCGGTTCGATCGGCGCCGACGGGGCGCTCTACGCGTCGGTGGAGTTCGCCGGCGAGGCGATCCGGGCGATGGACGTCGGCTCGCGCATGGTGCTCGCCAACATGGCGGCGGAGATGGGGGCGAAGAACGGTGTGGTCCCCGCGGATGACACGACGCTCGAGTTCCTTGAGGGGCGAGCTCAGGGGCCGTTCGATCCGGTGCTTCCGGACGATGACGCGGCCTACGACCGCGAGCTGCGCGTCGACGCGTCGCGTCTCGTGCCCCAGGTGGCGCGGCCCCACACCGTGGACAACGTGGTTCCTGTGGAGCAAGTGGCGGGCACGAAGATCGACCAGGCGCTTCTCGGTACGTGCACCAACGGCCGGCTGGAGGATCTTCGGGCGGCCGTGGCGATCCTGCGCGGGAGGCGCATCGCCGAGGGTGTGAGAATGCTGGTCCTCCCCGCCTCGGCGGAAGTGCTGGTCGACGCGCTGCGCGAGGGGCTGATCGAGCCGCTGGTGACAGCGGGAGCACAGATCTTGAACCCGGGGTGCGGCCCGTGCCTCGGTGCGCACCAGGGCGTGCTCGCCCCGGGTGAGGTCTGCCTGTCGACGGCGAACCGCAACTTCAAGGGGAGAATGGGATCGCGCGACGCGGAGATCTACCTTGCGTCGCCGGCAACGGTGGCCGCATCGGCGCTCGCCGGCGTGATCGCCGACCCACGAGGGATCTAGGGGGCAGACGTGATCGAAGGTCGTGCGTGGATCTATGGGGACGACGTGAACACCGACGTGATCTTCCCCGGCAAGTACACCTACCAACCGTTGGAGCCTGCAGACATGGCCGAGCATGCGCTCGAGGACCTGGATCCCGGGTTCGCCGGCGAGGTTCGCCCGGGCGATGTCATCGTCGCCGGAAGGAACTTCGGCTGCGGGTCGTCGCGTGAACAGGCGGCGACCTGCCTTGTGGCCGCGGGGGTCTCTGCGGTGATCGCCCGGTCGTTCGCCCGCATCTTCTTTCGCAACGCCATCAACAACGGGTTGCCGGTGATCGAGCTGGTCGACGGGATCGAGGGGGTGCACAAGGGCGACGCTGTGGGCGTGGACTTCCAGAAAGGGATCCTCACCCACAACGGGAAGGAGTACCGCTTCCCGGCGCTGCCGCCGGAAGTCCTTGCCATCCTCGAGGACGGCGGCCTCATCCCCCACGTCAAGAAGCTCCTCGCGGAAGGCGGGTAGGCGGCAGACCGCCCCCGCGTCGGCCGGCCGGCCGTAGAAGCGGTTCACCACGAAGGCCGTCGAGGCAGCTTGTCCGTCCAGCGGCGATGTGTGAACGAAGTTTTGAGGTCATCGTGGAGCCGTTTCCCCTATGGTGTGAGGACCTCGCGGCGACGCTTGGCGTGAGGAACGGCAAGCTGGAGCGCAAGGAGGCTCGAAGAGCGGGGGGCTTGCGAGGAGGATGATGTGGTCGAGGTCTGCATCCGGACGCTACGCAGAGAGGAGCTCCCGGAGATCTGGAAGATCGACAGAGCCGAATTGGTGGAGCGCGTCTATTACCTTGAGGACGGCGAACTGGCGCTACGTGATGAGCGCTACGACATGCCGGGGTGGCCGGAAGGAGAGCCGGAGCACTACCATCCGTCCCCTGTCGACTGCTACGAGCGTGGCGGGACGTTCCTCGGGGCGTTCGACGGTCAGGACCGCCTCGTCGGCGCAGTGGTTCTCGAGAGCCGGTTCATCGGAACGCGTCGCGATCGTCTGCAGCTGAAGTTCCTCCACGTCGGCCGCACGCATCGGGGGCGCGGCTTGGGGACGCGGCTGTTCTCAATGGCTGCGGACGCGGCACGCGACCTTGGGGCGCGCTGGCTCTACGTCTCGGCAACGCCGTCGGAGAACACCGTCGGCTTCTATCTGCAGCGAGGCTGCACCCTCGCTCGGGAGATCGATCCCGAGCTTCTCGAGCTGGAGTCGGAGGACATCCACCTGGAACGACCGCTTCTCCCGAGCGCCGGCGGCTCCGAGCGGAGAACGGCATGAGAGCGCAAGCGGAAATCCTCTCCCAGATTGTGAAGTGGGGGCGGGCGAGCGATATCGTGCGTGCGGCCGTGCTCACCAGTTCACGGGTGCATCCGGACCGTACGATCGACGTGTTGTCGGACTACGACGTCGAGCTGTATGTTCGAGATCTCGGGCCGTTCCGCGCGGACGACGACTGGTTGGCGTCGTTCGGGGTCATCCTTGTTTGCTGGCCGCTTCGGCCGCGCGAGACGGGCTTCCGGGACGGGTGGATCACCCGCCTCGTGCTGTTCGAGGACCGTGTACGCATCGACTTCCAGATCACCGACCGACTGGCGATTCCGTCGGATGCCTACAGGAACGGGTGTCGTGTTCTCCTCGACAAGGACGGGTTGACAGGCGGCATCGATGCGCCCACCCACGACGCGCATTGGATCCGCCGGCCGACGCTCGAGCAGTACCGCGACCGTGTCAACGCGTTCTGGTGGGACGCACCCTACGTCGCCAAGCACCTGTGGCGTGACGAGCTGCCGTTCGCTGCCCACATGCTGTCCTCTCTACGTGCGGGATCGCTCCGCACGATGATTGAGTGGTCCATCGGCGCGGCACACGACTGGCGAGTGGACACCGGACTCGGGGGGCGGTGGTTCAAGAGGTTCCTCGACTCGGACACGTGGTCGGCGTACGAAGAGACGTTTGCGACCGCCGAGATCCGCGATCATTGGAGGGCGTTTGACGCAACGACGGCGCTGTTTGGCCGAACGGCCCGTCTCGTTGGCAAGGCGCTTGGTGTGCCCTATCCGGAGGATCTCGAACGTCGGATGCTGGGCCATCTGACGTGGATCCGCGGGCTGGAGCGCACGTTGCCCTGATCCGGGCGAGGGAGAGTTGTTGTGCTTCGCTCGCGCGACACGGTGCCGATACGCGGACACGGGAGTCTCCTGTGCAACCCGTTCGTGCAAGGAGGAACGTGTGAACACGAAAGACGCCAAAAACCCCGTTCGGATGCTTCTTCTGCTCGGCGACAGGATCGGTGCCAACTGCATGATGGGGGGGAGGAAGCTCTCCATCATCGACAAGTTCAAGCGCTTCGGCTGGGAGCTCACCCTTGCGGGGATCGAGACCGCTGTGGCGCCGTGTCCGTTCGCCGCGAAACGGGGCGCGGAGACGATGACACTCGACTGCACGGTGGACGCGATCGATGACCTCCTCGTCTACGACGGGGTCTCGGTGCTCCCCGGGACCTCCCACCGCGGGCTCATCGGCTCGGAAAAGGCGATGTCTCTGGTGCGTGACGCGCACGCGAACGGCATGGTGGTGAGCGGATGGTGCCGCGGCGTTCTCGTCCTTGCCGAAGCGGGCGTGCTCCAAGGCAAGAGAGTGGTCGGGCATGCGGATCACCGGGAGGCGATTGAGAAGGCGGGGGGGATCTTCGTAGGTCAGGACCATCCGCCGATCATCGACGGGAACGTTGTCACCGGTGCGAGAAGCTACCACTACCGCGTGCAGAACGCCGAGGCGATTCGGCAGGCGGTTGTCGCACGTCACACCGGGTAGGCTGACGCAGTTGCCGGCTGCCCGGGGTGCCGCCCGGCGCGTTGTGGCGCAGCCCGATGGCACGGGCGAAGATGCGCACAGAGTCAACGGATGAAGGAGGCGTTGAGGTGAGTGCCGAACCCGGGCGCGGGGAGCATCCTGCCAGGGCGGAGGAGAACCGCAGGATCTGGGACGCCAACGCCCGATGGTGGGACGACCGCATCGGTGACGGCAACGAGTTTCAGACGCTGCTCATCGAGCCGGCGACCGAGCAGCTGCTGGCGGAGGTGGCAGGCGATCTCGTTCTCGACATCGCCTGCGGCGCTGGGCGGTTTGCGAGACGCCTTGCCGATCTGGGAGCACGGGTGGTGGCGTTCGACGGAAGCGAGCGGTTCATCGAGCGCGCGCGGCAGCGGACGCCCGAAGGAACGTCCGTGGAGTTCCGGGTCCTGGATGCGTGTGACGGCTCGGCACTGCAGTCGCTCGGAGAGGGGCGGTTCGACAAGGCGGTCTGCACGATGGGGCTCATGGACATGCCGGAGCTGTTGCCCCTCTACTCGGCTCTGCCGACGCTTCTGAAGCCGAACGGCACGTTCGTCCTCTCGGTGACTCACCCCTGCTTCAACACGGTGGGGACACACCGTTTCGCGGAGACCTACGAGGAGGACGGCCGTCAACGGATTCGAAGCGGCGTGCGCATCGCCTCGTACCTGACGCCGGCCGCTGCGAAGACTGAAGGGGTTCTCGGCCAGCCGGAGCCGCAGTTCTCGTTCCACCGCCCGCTCCACCTCTTGCTCGGACCGCTGTTTGCGCGCGGCTTCGTCATGGACGGGATCGAGGAGCCGGCGCTACCACCGGGCGAGGCGGTGACAGCGGGCGTGCGGTGGAGTGACATGCCGGAGATCCCCCCGGTTCTGGTGGTGCGGCTGCGGTTGCAGGGGCCGGTTGCCGCATAGGCGCACGACGTCCGAGCCCGTCACATCGTTGGACATCCGTTGTGGGGGAGGCTCTTTGCGGGCATCGGAGAAGCGGTTACCACGTAGGGTGCAAAGGGGCCCAAGGACGGGATGACAGCAAGGGCTTGGGACGTCGTGCCGCTCTTCGTGGTGCAAGGTAGTGGGCGCTGAGCGCGACGTTGTCTGGTGTACGCGTCGGCGCCCGGCGACTGGTCCTGCCCGGGGACTGCGCGGTAGGCTTGATCGTCCAACAGACCGGAGGAGGAGGTGGCGGATGCGGCGAATCGTTGCGATCGGTGCAGCGTGCCTCGTGCTTGGGTTACTGACCGTGTCTCGCGGCCTTGGGCAGGAGGCCGCCGTGCAGCCGGCGAACCTTTCGGCCGATCGGTCGTTCGGCGCGGGGATGCAGGTCGGGCTTCCCTACGGAGGGCTTCTCTCGGGGCGGCTGTGGCTTTCCGACCGCATCGGGCTGGAGGCGATCGTGTTTCTCGGGATCGATGCCTACGATGTCGAAGGGACGCTCACGGGGCGGCTCCTGTGGCGGCTGTTTGACGCCGAGATCGTGGACTTCTACCTCGCGGCGGGCGCCGGCGTCCCCCTGGAGGAAGCGGAGCTCCACGTGTCGGTTCTCGGGGGGATCGAGTTCGGTTTCCGCTTTGCCAGGAACCTTTCCTGGAACATCGAGTTCGGCGCCAGCCTGTCGACAGAAGGCGAGTTCACGATGGCCGTCGGCACCGGAATCCACTTCTATTTCGTCGGCCCGGAAGCGACCGCACGCTAGATATCCGGCATCCCTCCCGACGCGACAGGCGGCCTGGCGAGGCCAAGCGCCGCGTCAGCTGGCCGGATCCTCCGCGTCGAGAACGCGCTCCAGGGCGTCGACCACGGCAGGATCCAGCTCTCGCCCCCGCATTTCCGTGATCAACCGACGGGTCTGCTCCTGTGAGCACGCCTCGCGGTAGGGGCGATCCGTGGTCAAGGCGTTGTAGATGTCGGCAGCGGCGATGATCCTTGAGAGAAGCGGGATCTTCTCGCCGCTCAGCCCATCGGGGTAGCCGGTGCCGTCCCACCGCTCGTGCTCGTGGCGCACGGCCCCGGCTACGGGGGCGTAGATCTCGAGCCCCTCGATCAGCTCCGCGCTCACCACGGGGTGACACTTCATCTCCTCTCGCTCTTCGTCGGTGAGCGGGCCCGGCTTGAGAAGGATGGCGTCGGGGATAGCGACCTTGCCGATGTCGTGCACGCGGGCGGCGATGTCGAGGCGCTCGAGGTTCGCTTCGGACAGCCCGGCCTCGCGGCCGATCCTTGCCGCAAGCTCGGCGACCTCCGCAGAGTGGCGTGCCGTGTACTCGTCACGCTCGTCGAGAAGCTGGGACATCCGCTCGAAGGTCTTGCGCGTCTCGGTCTGCAGCCGGACCCATCCACGGAACGAGACGTGGACGAGTGTTAGCGGGAACAGGGCGAGGAGGACGTGCCAGACGGAGATGCTGTAAAGCACGGTGAGCAGGAGCGCGGCGACGCACAGCGCGACGTACTGCACCACGAACTGGGACACGCTGCGCCAGAGCGAATAGAGGAACCGCTTGCGGGTGGCCATCGACGAGACGCTGGTCACCAGGGCGTGGTTGACGAACAGGTACGTGGCAAACGCGGCGATCGCGAACAAGAACTCGTGGGGGTGAGCGAGAGCCAGCCGCTCGTACCTGAAGAGACGGATGATGGAGCCCGCGGCAAACACGGTGATAACCAGCTGCGAGACGTTGAACGCCACCGGGACAAGGAAGTTCTCCCAGCCTTCCTTGCGGCGTTCCCAGCGAAGCAGCAGCTCGGAGAACGTACAGGTGACAATCACCAGAAGGACCGTGAGTGGGAGACCGAAGATGAACAGTGCTGCCAGGTAGACCGCGATGGAGCTTGACAGCTCCATGCGGTAGGCGGGAATGAGGGTGGCGTAGAGTTCCGAGAGCCCCGCGAGGGCGACGAAGACGAAGAACAGAATGAGCTGCGAGGAGTCCGGGGGTGTCCAGGTGGTGAGCGCGAACCCCGCCAACACGAGGGCGAGACAGACAAGAAGCCCAACATACGCCTCTACGGCCCGAGGGAATCGCACGTCCCCTCCTAGGGCGCGTGCGGTGGCAGCCGACGCGCGAAGATGGTAGGAATCATGGTAACGGGAACATCCGATGAGGTTCTAGTTGCTGTGTGTGGACGACGCGCCCTTGACAAAGAGCCGTGCAAGAGAGCTCTGTCCGAGGCGCTTCTTAGGCCCGATGGACGGGACCGGCAGGAGATGGACGGTGCCATCCCCCTCACGTTACGGGTTCCACTTGGCGCTGGCGCCGAGCAGCAGTCCGAGCGCGCTCAAGGTCACAAGCGCGCCGAGCACGCGACCGGAGGGGAACCGCTTGAGAAGCCCGCCCAATCGATCCGCTGCTCCGCTGTTGTATCCGCCCCACTTCATGTTGTAACGACCTCCTGTTGGCCTTGGCCGTGCGTCGATGATGCCTACGGGTTCCACTTGGCGCTGGCGCCGAGCAGCAGCGCGAGTGCGCTCAAGGTCACAAGCGCGCCGAGCACGCGACCGGAGAGGAACCGCTTGAGAAGCCCGCCCAATCGATCCGCCGCTCCGCTGTTGTATCCGCCCCACTTCATGTCGTAACGACCTCCTGTTGGCCCTTGCCGTGCGTCGATGATGCCTACGGGTTCCATTTGGCGCTGGCGCCGAGCAGCAGCGCGAGCGCGCTCAAGGTCACAAGCGCGCCGAGCACGCGACCGGAGAGGAACCGCTTGAGAAGCCCGCCCAATCGATCCGCCGCTCCGCTGTTGTATCCGCCCCACTTCATGTTGTGACGACCTCCTGTCGGCC
>Ga0272442_10001123_pt1 | contig 41165 bp, 37 predicted proteins | sample SSMForm2O_FD_200262 | JGI IMG/M metagenome (GOLD analysis project Ga0272442, IMG submission 200262) | Marine sediment archaeal communities from Little Sippewissett salt marsh, Falmouth, MA, United States - SSM-Form-2O | ecosystem: Environmental > Aquatic > Marine > Wetlands > Sediment ...
CGCCTCGCAGGGCGGCGTCCAGGTCGGATTCCACGCCGACGAGGCGATCCGCCTCGCAGCCCAGACCGCCAAGGGCGCCGCCGAGCTGATCCTCGCCAACGACGCCCACCCCGAATCGCTGATCGACGCCGTCACGACCCCACTCGGCGTGACCATCGCCGGTCTGAACGAGATGGAGCATCAGGGCTTCAGTTCGGCGTTGATTCGCGGGATCGTCGAGTCCGCCGAGCGAGCGCAACGACTGTACGAGGAGTAGGGGGTGGGCGGTAGGGGTCGGGTAGGATCCCTTTTCTGCCTCCGTGACCCTTCGAGACCCGCACGAACCGATTGCGACGACGGTCGACTCGTTCGAGTTAACGATCCGTGACGGCATCCGGTTCCTCGGAAGCGCCAGGACGTCCTCTTCTCCGATCGATCCGCGGCGCACACCGCGCATACGCCACACACGCAAGGTCCGATTCGATTCCATTCCCTCTCCGCTTCGGCTCGCCCCGTTCGATCGATCCATTCAAGGAAGTACAAGCTGACGAAAGACGTTACACTCATTCTGAAGCCTTACGATGGAAGGAACCATCGCGTCTTGACGGCCTTGGGAACTGGATGTCCCCGCGGTCTGGGGGACACGATGGCGCTTGCCTTCTGGGATGGAATTTGGGAATATAGTCATCGGTTTGTTATAGTCGAATAGCGAGGAGGGTGCGGATGACTCGGGCCTACCTGAACAAGTCGATCGATCGGGGGCTGAGGGTCCTCGACCTGTTCGACGAGATGACGACGACACTGACGGCCTCGGAGATCGCGGCCTCCTTCGATGTGACCCCGGCGACGCTGTATCCGACGTTGTGCACACTGACCGATCACGGCTACCTGCTGCGAGACGAGCAGAAGAGGTATCGCCTGGGATTGAAGCTGCTTGAGCGAAGCGGGCAGGTCATCGCCCAGCTCGACGTTCGCCGGGTAGCCCATCCGCACCTTCGCACCCTCGCGCGCCAGCGCCAGGTGACGGCTGACCTCGCCACGATCTACGGCCAGGAAGCGCTGTACCTGGAGCGGCGCGTCGGCCATCCGACGGCGATGCTCGGAGATGTCGTCGGACGGCGCGTTCCGCTGCACTGCACGTCGCTCGGCAAGGTGCTGCTTGCCTTTACCCCCTCCCCGGACCGGGAACAGCTGGTAGCGGCACTCGATCTCAAGCCGTACACGCCACACACGATCGTCGACCCCGCCCGGCTCCTCGAGGAACTCAATCACATTCGTACGCGCGGCTACGCCGAGGACCGGCAGGAGTTTCATCTGGGCAGCTTCTGCGTAGCCGCGCCGATCCATGGCCACGAGGGGCGTGCACTTGCGGCGATCAGCCTGATGCTCCCGGTGGGAGAGGACATCCGGACACACGATCACGAGGAAGAGGCGCACGCGGTCGTCGAGACGGCCCGCGCGATTTCGAAGGAGCTGGGCTACCAGAGCTAGCCGGATCGGTCGCATCGGTGCTGCGGTTTCCGCCACCGGATGCGGGCCGTCGGACGAACGAAACGGAAAGGCCGGTGTGCATGGCGATCCTCTTCGCCCTGGCGGCGGCGGCCTCATGGGGGGCCGCGATGACGATCGCCAAACCGATCGTCCGCTACATGGATCCACTCACCTTCCTGCTGATCCGGTGGGGAATGGCGTTGATTCCGGCGTTCGCATACGGCCTGTTGGTTCACCGGTTGGCGTTCCCCGGGTGGATCGCGATTGGGTACGTCGCGCTGGCCAGCCTGCTGAACGTGATCATCGGCTGGACGATCTACCTGGTCGCCAACCAGTCCGCCCCGTCCTATCAGAGCGCGACGTTGGCCAGTATCGCCCCGCTGTGGGGCGTCTTGGGCGCGATCGTGTTCCTGGGCGAGCCGCTGCTGTGGCGCACCGTCGTCGCCGGCGGATTGGTCGCGGTCGGCGCGGTCTTTCTGGTCCGCCGCCGAGCGACGGCCGGCGGCACGTCGTGGATCGGAGCCCTTCTTGCGGTCCTCGCGGGGGTCTTCTGGGGGGTCTCGGAGACGGTGCCGACGAAGCTTGCCCTCCATCACGGGATCACGTCGGAGACGCTGTTGGTCACGTTGGGCTGCTGCACGCTGGTCGGGATGTCGCTTCTCACCCCGGTCCTTCGCCGACGCATCCCGCGACGATTCGACCCGAGAGGCCTCGGATTGGCGGCGCTCTCGGCGGTGTCCGGCGCGTTCCTCGGATGGTTCTTCTGGCTTCAGGGCCTCCGGCTCGAGGACGGGAGCGTCCTGGCCCCGATCCGCGGGTCGACGCTGCTGTTTACGTTTGCCTTCTCGCTTCTGTTCCTTCGGGAGCGGCCCTCGCGGTGGGCCCTTCTCGGCGTACTCCTGGTCTTTGGAGGTGTGATGCTGGTTTCGATCGGCGGATAACCATGCAACCCAAACGAGCAAATCCGAGCGGGGACTCCCGCGTATCCGACGTCGTCATCATCGGTGCGGGGGTGGTCGGCGCGGCGCTGGCCTGGTCGCTGAGCCGATGGCGCCTCTCCGTCACGGTGATCGAGAAGAGCACCGATGTCGGGATGGCCGCCAGCTCCCGCAACTCGGGCGTCATCCACGCCGGAATCAACTACGCCCCGGACTCGCTGCGCGGGCGGCTGTGCATGACGGGGCGACAGCTCCTGATGCGCTGGTGCGATGAGCTGAACGTGCCGTACGACGTCTGCGGGAAGCTCGTGGTCGCCTCGGCCGAGGACGAGATCCCGGGGCTGGAGCGGTTGCGCACCCTCGGGGAGGCGAACGGCGTTTCCGGCCTTGAAATCGTTTCCGGTAGCCGGGCGGCCGAGCTGCAGCCGGGGATCGAGGCGGTCGCGGCGCTTCACGTGCCGTCGAGCGGGATCGTCTCGCCGTACGCCCTGACCCTCGCGCTGGCCGAGGAGGCGGCGGTCAACGGAGTCCGCTTCCATCTCGGCTGCGAGGCGACCGGGATCCGACCCGTCGAATCCGGGTATGCAGTCGACACGGATTGCGGGCCAATCGCCGGTCGGTGGGTCATCAACGCGGCGGGCATCCACGCGGGGCGTCTGGCTCAAACGATCGATCCCGATGCGCCGGCGCTGTATCCGTGCATCGGCGAGTACCTGATCCTCGACAAGCAGGTCGGCGAGTCGCTCCGGATGTCGGTCTATCCCGCCCCGCCGGTCGGAGGGGCGGGGCTGGGCGTCCACATCACGCCGACGACGGAGGGGAACGTGCTGCTCGGTCCGTCCGACGCCTACATCGAGGATCCGGACGCTTCGTGGTGTTCGGGCGCGACGGCGGACGTTCTGCTGCGCGACAGTAGGGTGCTGTGGCCCGACGTCCCAACCCACCTGGTCATCGGAGCGTACGCGGGCGTGCGGTCGAAGCGGACCCCACCGGAGGTCGGCGGCTACGAGGATTTTCTGATCCGTCGGACGGCCGACCACAAACGTGTCGTTCATCTGATCGGAATCGAGTCGCCGGGCCTGACCGCCGCGCCGGCGATCGCCGAGACGGTCCTCGGCGATATCCTGGCGGCCGAGGAGCCGCTCGAGCGAAAGGCCGAGAGCGAGCGCGTTCGACGGCCGTGGCCGACGCGGTTCGACGACCTCAGCGAACCGGAGAAGGAACGGCGGGTTGCCGAGGACCCCGCTCACGGAGAGATCGTCTGCCGCTGCGAGGGCGTCACCAAGGCGGAGTTCCTCCACGCACTGTCCAACCCGCTCGGCGTCAAGACGCTGTCAGGGATCAAGTTCCGCTGCCGCGCATCGATGGGTCGGTGCAGCGGCGGATACTGTCTCCCCCGAATGGTCGATATCCTTCAAGAGGAGTTCGGCTGGGAGCCGGACGCGTTCCTGCTGCGAGGCCCCGAATCGCCGGCTTTTGCCGGCCGGCTGATCGAGGAGACGCCATGAGCGATCGAATCCAACGAACCGACGTCGCCGTGATCGGTGGGGGACCGGCTGGGCTGGCCGCCGCCGCGGCCGCCGCGGAGCAGGGCGCGCAGGTCACGCTGCTCGATCGCAACCCGCAGCTCGGCGGCATTCTGAACCAGTGCATCCACGACGGATTCGGGCTCCACGCATTCGGCGAGGTCCTGACCGGCCCGGAGTTCGCCGAGCGGTACGTCCGCCGGGCGGCCGACGCCGGCGTCCGATTGGAATCGAACGCGATGGTCGCGCATCTCGCGGCGAGCGGCGAGTTGGTCTGGACGCGCACCAGTCGCCGCGCCCGGCTGCGGGCCGGCGCGGTCGTGCTGGCAATGGGCTGCCGCGAGCGGACCCGGGGGATGATTCGCATCCCCGGCTGCCGACCGGCCGGCGTGTATACCGCCGGGACGGCGCAGTGGCTGACCAATCTGGCCAACGTGCGGATCGGACGCCGCATCGTCATCCTCGGGTCCGGCGACATCGGGCTGATCATGGCCCGTCGGATGACGTGGGAGGGAGCCGAGGTGATCGCGGTGATCGAGAAGCTCCCGTATCCGTCGGGACTCCCCCGAAACATCAACCAGTGCCTGCTCGACTACGAGATCCCACTTCACCTGTCGCACTCGGTGACCCGCATCCATGGGCGTCACCGGGTCGAACGGGTCACGGTATCGAAGTACGACGAAGCCGGCGCGCCGGTACCGGGCAGTTCGTTCGATATCGATTGTGACACGTTGCTCCTGTCGGTCGGGTTGATCCCGGAGAACGAGCTATCCCGGCGCGCGGGCGTGCGACTCGACCGTCGTACGTCGGGCGCCGAGGTCGATGCGTCGTACATGACGAACGTGCCGGGGCTCTTCTCCTGCGGGAACGTTCTCCACATCCACGACCTGGCCGACTGGGCGGCCGAGGAGGGCGAACGGGCCGGGGCCGCGGCGGCAGCGTACGCCGGCGGGACCGCGCAGCTCGAAGAGGAAGAGAGAGGCGAGCGAACGCCGGTTCATGCTGGAGACGGCGTACGGTACGTCGTGCCGCAGTCCCTCGCCGCCGCTCAAGGACGCGCGCTCCTGTCGCTTCGGGTCACCGAGCCACGCGGGAAGACGAAGATCGAGGCGACGGCGGACGGGCGCACGATCGGATCGATCGCCGTGCGGAAGGCCCACCCGGCGACGATGGTCCAGTTGCCGGTCGAGGCGAACGGCGTGGCCGGACCTGTGGAGGTGAGCTGCTCGTGAGCGAACGCGTGGTGACCTGCATTCTCTGCCCCAACGGATGCGACCTCGAGGTCCATTGGGATGGAGAGCCGGCGAAGGACCGTGTCGAGGTCTCGGGCAACCTCTGTCCGAAAGGGATTCGGTATGCGCTCGACGAGCTGACGCACCCCGAGCGCACGCTGACGACCTCGGTCCGCGTCCGGTGTGGGACGCAGCGGCTGACGAGTGTCAAGACGGCCGCGCCGGTCCCACGGGACGCGCTGGCATCGGTGCGGGCGGCACTGGTCCCGATCGTCCTCGAGGCGCCGGTCTCGACCGGCCAGGTGGTCGCCGAAAACGTCGCCGGCACCGGGATCGACGTCATCGTCACGCGGCCGGTCCCCCGTCGGACGGGACGTGCCCGATGACGTCGTCGTACCTCCTCTCCCCGACCCGAACGCTGACCGGACCCGGGGCTCGGCACGACGCGGTTCCGGCAATCGAGGAGCTCGGACGGCGCACGTTGGCCGTCGGCGGTGTCCGCGGACTCGCTGCCGCGGCGCCGATCCTCGATCGGCTCGACGACCGCTTGGACGCCGTCCGGATCGAGCCGTTTCACGGGGAGTGCACCGAGGCGGCGATCGACCACGTTGCCGCCGCCGCGAGCGGCTATGCGTCGATCCTCGGAATCGGTGGGGGCAAGGCGATCGATACGGCGAAGGCGGCCGCCGCCGTCTGCGGGCTGCCATGCGTGACGATCCCGACGTCGGCGGCGACCTGCGCCGCGTATACGCCGCTGTCGATCCTTCACACCGAGACCGGTGCGTACGTGGAGAGCCGGCGCCTACCGCGGCCGGTGGCGGCCTGTGTCATCGATCCGGAGCTGATGCTCGGCGCGCCGCCACGACTGCTGGCCGCCGGCTGCGTCGACGCGCTCGCCCGGGCATGGGACAGCTTCCTCGCCGCGCGGGTTCGTGTCCCCTCGCTCGCCGCGGAGCTCTCGGTCTCGATCTGCCGCCGTTACTGGAACCGAACGCTGCGTCCCGAAGGCGCCGGGGCGATCCGCGATCTACGGGACGGGCAAGCGACGGAGCGGCTGGCGCGCACGATCGACGCGTGCATCCTCGGCGCCGGCCTCGCCGGCGAGTCCGGGGCCCGGTTCTTCGGCCGCTCGTTCAGCCACGCCGTAGGGTATGCCCTCGCCGATCTGATCGACGCCACCGACATCCTGCATGGCGAGGCGGTCGGCCTCGGGATCCTCGTGCAGTGTGCCCTGGATCGCGACACGGAGGTCGGCATGGCCGACATGCGCGCCTACTTCGAGACACTCGGTGCGCCGATCCGTTTCGCCGATCTCGGTCTTACAGGCCTCGCCGGACCGAACGGTCGCCGGCTGGCCGAGACGACCGACCGACTGATCGACCACGAGCGGGCCGTTCCGTTCCCGGTCACGGCACAGATGCTTCACGAAGCGATGCGCGCGGTGGAGTCCTAGCCAACAGAGATGGCCCGAACGCCGAAGCGCCCGGGCCGTCGAACCGGTTCCCAATCCAAGAACCCGGTTACGATACGATCCCCTCCGGCGGCGGCCCGATCTGCCCGGACGCCATCAGCGCAGCGGTCTCCGCCTGCGCGTGCCGGATCTTCTCCTCGGCGCTCGCCCGCAGCTCCGCCTCGCTGAGCACACGTCGCGCGATGCCCTGCTCGATCGCCTTCAACCCGACGGCGACCGCTTGGTTGACAAACACGTCGGTCTCCATCATCGACGGGACGATGTACTCGTCGTGCAGGCCGCGCGCCTCCGCCGTCGCCGCGATCGCGCGTGACGCGGCGATCGCCATCTCATCGGTGATCGTCTTCGCGAAGACGTCGAGCGTCCCGCGGAAGATCCCCGGGAAGCCGATCGAGTTGTTGACCTGATTAGGGAAGTCCGACCGGCCGGTGCCGACGATCCGCGCGCCCGCCGCCTTCGCATCCCACGGCCAGATCTCGGGGATCGGATTGGCCATCACGAGCACGATCGCGTCCGCGTTCATCCCGCGGATCCAGTCGGGGTCGATCGTGTCCGGACCGGGCTTGGTGAACGAGATGACAACGTCCGCTCCGCGCATCGCCTCCGCCGGCCCGCCGACGACCCCCTCGGCGTTCGTCTGCGAAAGCATCTCGCCGCGGTATGGGAACAGCGTCTCGAGATCCATCCCCGGCCCGAGGACCGTCGGTTCGCCGTCGACGAGGTCGACGACCCGAACGTTGCCGGCCGGGATCCCCGCCTTGATCATCACCCGCACGCCGGCCGCTCCGGCGGCGCCGATCCCCAGCTGTGCGATCTTCGCCTCGGCGAGCGGCTTCCCGACGATCTTCAGCGCGTTGATCACCGCCGCCAGCACGATCGCCGCCGTCCCCTGCTGGTCGTCGTGCCAGACCGGAATCTCCAGCTCCTCGCGCAGTCGATCGAGGATGTAGAAGCACTTCGGGTTCTCGAAGTCCTCGAGGTTGATCCCGCCGAACCCGGGCGCGATCCACTTGACGGCCTGAACGATCTCGTCCGGATCCTCGGTGTCCAGCATGATCGGAAACGCCCCGACCCCGCCGAGGTACTTGAACAGGAGCGCCTTGCCCTCCATCACCGGCAGGCCGGCCTCGGGACCGATCTTCCCCAGGCCGAGCACGCGCGACCCGTCCGACACGACGGCCACGGCATTCGCCTTGTTGGTGTAGTCGAACACCTTCATCGGGTCGTCGTGAATCTCCCGGCACGGGGCGGCGACCCCCGGGGTGTACCAGATCCCGAAATCCTCGAGTTCGCGGACCGAGCACTTGAGTGCCGTCTCGATCTTCCCGTGGTAGTGCGCGTGCCACGCCGGGGCCTTCTTCGCCGGGATCTTCGCCCGCTCCTTCATCGCCTCGATATCGAACCCTTCGTTCGACAACCTACTCCTCCTCCTCGATCCGAGCATGAATCGCCTCGAGGTTCTTCTCGACCACGAGGCTCAGCTCGTCATACAAGCTCTTTCCGTGGGCATCCATGGCTACCGTCAACGGTCCGAAACGCTCGACATCGAACACCCAGACTGCCTCCGGAATCCCCAACTCCTCCAGCCAGTAGACGGCCGGGACGGCGCGCACCGCACGGGCAGCGAGTGCTCCCGCGCCCCCGGTGAAATGGGTGTACACCGCACCGACCCGTTCTAGCGCCTCCAGCGTCCGCGTCCCCATGCCGCCCTTCCCGACGATCAACCGTGTCTGGAACCGATCGAGGAAATCGGCTTCGAACATCTCCATTCGCGCGCTGGTGGTCGGACCGGCGGAGACGACGTGCCAGACATCGCCTTCCTTGGCGACGACCGGCCCGCAGTGGAAGAGGGCCATCTCGCGCGGCCGAAGCGGTATCTCCTCTCCCCGGGCCGCCGCTTCGAGCATCACGTGATGGGCGTCGTCGCGTGCGGTGAACAGCTGTCCGGTCACGTAGACGGTGTCCCCGACGTTCAGCGACCGCGCGTCGGATTCGGCGATCGGCGTTTGAAGCTCCCGTTCCATCACGTCACCTCCAACCGTCCGGCGTCGTCGATCGATACGGTCTTGCGGCGGTCGGCCCAACACTGGTAGACCAGGCCGACCGGCAGCGACGCCGGATGCCGATGCGCCACCTCGACGTGAACGTCGAGCGCCGTCGTGCGCCCTCCAAGTCCCATCGGCCCGACGCCGCTCTCGTTGATCCGGGCAAGAAGCTCGGTCTCGAGCGCCGCCACGGTGGCCTCCTCGTGCCGATTTCCCACCGGCCGCAACAGCGAAAGCTTGGCCAGTTTCATCGCCAAATCGGCCCCTCCTCCGATGCCGACGCCGATGACCCCCGGCGGGCATGGCTTGCCACCGCACGCCACGACATGATCAACGACGAACCGTTTGATCCCCTTCAGCCCGGCGCCCGGCGCAAGCATCCGCAACGCGCAACAGTTCTCGCTCCCGCCGCCCTTCGGCAGCAGATCGATCGTGCAGGCGCCGCCCGGCTCGATCTCCCACAGGATGTATGGGACGAAGCGGCCGGTGTTGTCCCCGGGATTCCCTCCCCCCAGCGGGTCGACCGTGTTCGGGCGGAGCGGAACGGATCGGGTCGCCTCCCGCACCGCCGCATGAATCAGATCTCGAAGCCTTCCCAGAAGCGGGAAGTCGGCGCCGACACGGACCACGAACGTCTGGATACCCGTGTCCTGGCACATCGGAACCGATCCGGCTCGCGCTGCCTCAACGTTCTCCAGGATCGCCTCCAGCTGGATCCGGCCCACGTCGTCTTCCCGCTCGCGCGCCTGTTCCAGCGCTCGAACGACATCCTGCGGCAGCTCCGTCGCCGCCGCGCGGATCGCCTCGACAAGCCCCGTCTTCAGAGCCCGTTCATCCATCCCATCCACCATCCTCCATCGCGCTAGAAGGGGAGGTCATGCCCCTCCAGGCCAAGATCTTCTCGCACGCTGCGAAGGTCCGCAGCCAGATTCGGATTCACCGGCACGCCCTCTTCTCGGATGCGCCGTTCGTTCTCCCACTCCTTCTCTCCCGCGGTATAGATCCGCTCCGCCCCGTCGGCGCGTCGCGCCCCACGCAGGCTGCGCAGAATCTCGCCCGTCGTCCGTCGGAATTCGTCGATCGGCCCGAACGCCTCGATATCGATCGCAAGAAAGAAGTGGCCGAGGTTCTGCTTCCGAAGCGTGCCATCCGGACGGGCCGACGCCAGATCCAGAAGGAACGCGCCGCCCTGAAGCGAAGCGCACAGGATCTCGACGATCGTCGCCAAGCCGTAGCCCTTGTGCCCTCCGCTCTTCTCTCCCGGCCCACCGAGCGGAAAGAGCCCGTACAACCCCGCGTTCAACCCTCCGAGAATCGCCTCCGTATCCGTCGCAGGCTTCCCATCCCGGCCGCCGACCCAGCCCGCGGGCGTCGCCTTCTCCGCCCGTGACAGTACCTCGAGCTTTCCCCGTGGGACGACCGAGGTCGCCGCATCGAACAGAAACGGACACGCTTCGTCGCTCGGCGCTCCGAACGCGATCGGATTGGTACCGAACATCGGCTCCCCTCCGAACGTGGGCAGCACCGACGGCCTCGCGTTCGTCGTCGTGATCCCGATCAACCCTTCCCGGACCGCCATCAGCGGGTAGTAGCCGGCGATGCCGAAGTGCGCCGACTGCCGAACCGCGACCGCCCCCAGCCCGACCGCGCGGGCCTTCTCGATCGCCATCCGCATCGCCCGATGCCCGATGACCTGCCCCATGCCGGAGTGTCCGTCGATGACGGCCGTGGCCGGCGTCTCTCGGACGACTTCAAGCTCGGTCACCGGCGACAGTTGACCCTTGCGGATCCGGTCGGCGTACACCTTCAGCCGGCCGATCCCGTGTGATTCGATTCCTCGCAAGTCCGAGGCCAACAGGACGTCGGTGCAAATCCGAGCGTCCTCCGCCGGGACGCCGAGTGCGACGAACGCGTCTTCGACGAATCGGCGAAGCGATTCGACCGGAACGCGTACGATCTGATTCGTCATCATTCCACCTCAGTCAAAGGATACGAGAACCTTGATCGCATCTTGCGCCTTCGAGGCTTCGATCGCCTCGACCACGTTCTCGGACGGGAAGGTGTGCGTGATCAACGGGCGCGCATCGAGCACCTTCTTCGCCACCAGCTCGTGAATCCGCTCGTAGGCGAACAACGATGCGTCGGACGTCAGCAAGTCGACCTCCCGTCGCACCAGATGGACGAAGTCGAACGGGACCGGGCCCGACGGGATCCCGACCATCATGATCTTGCCCGCCGAACGGACCAGCCGAACCGATTCGGCGATCGTGTCCGGGCGGCCGACGGCCTCGATCACGAGGTCGGCGCCGCTGCCGTTCGTCTCCTCCATCACGACCGCCTCCAGATCCTCCTCCGGCGGCCGGACGACGCGATGGGCGCCGAGTTGCACGGCAAGATCGAGCCGCCGCTGCCGATGGCCCGACACGATGATCTTCTGGCATCCGAACGCGACCACACTCTCCAGAAGGAACAGCCCGATCGGCCCGGATCCCATGACGACGACCGTGTCCGACGGGGTCGGAGCCGCCCGGCACACGGCGTGGTACCCCACCGCCGCGGGCTCGACCAGCGCTCCCTCCTCGGGCGTCAGCCCGGGCGGCGCGGCGAACACCGAATACCCGGGCAGCTTGAAGTACTCGGCGAAGACGCCGTCGGCTTCGATGCCCAGATGCTTGCGGTGCTCGCAGACGTTGTATCGCCCCGAACGGCAGGCGAGACACGCTTCGCAGACCACGATCGGGGAACCGACCACCGCCTGGCCGGGGCGGACGTGGGTCACGCGGCGACCAACCGCCTCGACCACGCCGGATGCTTCGTGCCCCATGACGATCCCGCGTTTCGCGGGAAACCCGCCGTCGAGCATATGTGCGTCCGTCCCGCAGACCGCGGCAAACTGCGTTCGAATGAGGACTTCATCCTCCGCGATCTGCGGCTTCGGATGATCCGTCCACCGAACGTCCCCTGGGCCTTCGAACACCAACGCCTTCATCACTCGTGCTCCTCTCTCGTCGCGCTCCCTACGGGGGGTAGGCGATCGTGTACAGGTGCCGACCGCCATCCTTCGGACCGCGGACGACCGCATCGATCTCTTCCTTCGATCTCTGGCTCACCTTCTCGGCCGGCGGCAACACGCCCGGCGGGAAGGCTTCGAGGATGTCATCATGGAGCTCGACCAGGTAGTCCAACACCGTCTCGACACCGCCGTACGCCTTCTCCGGCGACGCCAACGTCGGCGAGCCCACGACGCCCTCGGGATAGACGCACACCTCGAGCCCGCCGAGGCCCACCTGCGCGTGTCCCGGGATCGGCCGCTGGTAGATGTCGCCTCCGCCGTCGATATGTCGCGTTCCCTTGCCGTCCTTCAGGAAGCCAGCCGGGTGCGTATCGACGGCGTCCTCCAGATGGATCAGTTCCGGGAACAGCGCCATCGAGTACGACGTCTCCGCCTCGTCGGCATGTTTGAACGGCGTCTCGAACGGGCCGCCGTGCGCGGCATCCTTCAGCCGATCGGGGATGACCGTCGGCCAGTTCACGAACGCGAGGACCGCCGGGACCTGGTACGTCTTCATGAACTGGTGCAACGCGTTCGGTATGACGTACTCCTGCCCGTGTCCGTTCAACAGAATCTGCTTGCGGAATCCGGCGTTCCAGAAGCCGGCAATCACCGAGCGAAGGACCGCGGTGAACGGTTCCTCCGGCACGACGACGGTCCCCGGCATCCCCAGATGCGCCCACGGATGGGATCCGTACCAGATCGGCTGCGCGACCGTGCATCCGGTTCGCTCCGCGACCCGTTCGGCCATCCGCGTCACAAGGAACGTATCCTCGCCGTACGGCGCGCCGTCCCCGTGCGCCTCCGTGCTCCCGACCGGAATCAGGATCACGTCATCCTTCGAGAGCCGTTCACGGACCTGCCGCCCGGTCATGTTCTGGAAGTACACCCCGGACGGAAGGTCCATGTGCCCGCCGTTCGGCGGGAGCGTCCACTCCGACATCAGTTCTCCTCCTCTGTCATTCGTAGTAGTACCTTCATCCCCTCACGGCGCGCGACCGACTCGAACGCCTCCCCGGCCCGTTCGACCGGGAACCGCCCCGTGACCAGGCTCAGCGCATCGATCTCGCCGAACGCCAACCGATCGGAGGCGCGGGCGAAGTCGGTGAGGTCGTAGATGAACGATCCGACGACCTCCAGCTCGTGCCAAACGATCCACCGGGTCCCGACGGACGCTTCGTCCATCGGAATTCCGGTGAGCACGACCCGTCCCCCCGGCCGTGCGCGTTCGATCGCCGGCGGAACCGTTCGCGATACGCCCGCCGTCTCGATGACGACGTCGAACGCCGCGTCGTCGGGCGCGCCGTCCCCGGCCTCTTCGACATGCGACGCGCCGAGGGTCTTCGCCCACTCTCGCCGCTTCGGGATCGGATCGGCGACGGTGACCTCGGCGCCGGCCAGCGATGCGGACTGCAATGCCAGCAGGCCGATCGTCCCGGCACCGAGGATCAAGACCCGGCGCCCGCCGAGCATCCCCGCTCGCCGGACCGCCCGTTCCGCCACCGCGGTCGGCTCGATCAGCGTCGCCGTCTCCAACGACATCCCGTCCGGGACGCGCCAGACGTACCGTTCCGGCGCGACGATAAACTCCGCCAAGCAGCCGTCGACCGTCACACCAAGACCGCGGCTGTTCGAGCAGATGTTGTCGCGTCCCGCGTCGCAGAGCGCACAGCGGCCGCAGCCGAAGTTCGGTCGGACCGTGACCGCGGTCCCGGTCTCCCAGTCCCCGCAGCCCGGACCGACCGCATCGATCCGGCCGGCGCATTCGTGCCCCAGGATGAACGGGCTCCCCGCGGAACGACGTCCCGCGTAGAACTCCATGTCCGTGCCGCAGATGCCGACGTGCGACACCGCGATCCGGACCTCCCCCGAACCGGGTTCGGGGGCGGGCCGTTCCGCAAGCTGCAGACGTCCCGGAGCCACGAGTTCGACGACCTTCATCCGATTCCTCTTCTCCTAGACCGGCACCGCCGCGTCGTCGGGGCCCGCGGGGCTCTGCTTCGCCTCCGGCAGGTACTTGCCGACCATCTCGACGATGATGCTCGCCTGCTCGGCCATCGCGCGTCCCTCCGCAGCCGTCGTCCGAATCCCGTGACCGGCCACGGCGCTGTTCCCCGTCTTCAGGTAGACCGGCGACGCAACCCGAACGATCTCCGGCGCCTCGTAGCTGCGGATGAAGCCGCCCGATGCCGGCGGGTTGTCGGTGTGGAGATCGAGCGGAACGTCGACTGCACGGCGGAGTGCGCCGAGCATCGGCAGCTGCAGATCCCGAACCGGGTTGATCGTGTTGGCGCCCATGCGCTCGAGCACCTTGAACGATGCCGGGTTCGCGTGGCCGCAGTGGGCCGAGACCTTGAAGTGGAGGTCGGACGGAAGCTCCCCGGCTTTCCGCATCTCCGCGAGAACCCACAGGAGCCCCTCGTCGTAGACGAGGATCCCGCGGCATCCGACCGAGACCGCGCGCTTCACGTCTTCGATCGCCCGGACGACCTGCTCCATGCCTCGGAGCCGGTACGCGATCCGCACGCCCTGCGACGTATGCACGGTCGCACCGGTGTCGTACGGCGCCCGCGGTCCGACGGCGAGGTTCAGCGCAATGCCTCGTTCCTTCGCCAGCGCGCAGTAGTCGCGCAGCTCGCCGAGCGTGTGCCGGAAGATCCCGTACGTCTCGTCGACGCGGTTGATCGTGATTCCCAGCTCGTCGGCCCGCTCGACCAACGACTTCAAGGCATCGAACGAGTTGACCGTCGGCACCTCGATTCGATAGTGGGCGCCGTCCGGGAAGGTCTTCCCCGACGTGGTCAACTCGTACAGGTCCCCCTTGGGAAGCCCCAGCCTCTCCAGACTCTTCCGTGTCTCATCGAACATCTCGTGACTCCTCCTTGCGTACTACGTCTCTGGTTGCAGTCGGTGATTCGGCAACGGCGGGCAGTAGACCCACACAAGCTTCATCGGTTCATCGCCGGTGTTGACAATCGAGTGCTTGACGCCCGGCGGCATGAAGATCGCCATGCCGGGACGGAGATCCTGCTCTCCCTCCTCGGTGATGAGGCGCCCCTGACCGCTGATCAGGTACATCCCCTCCTCCGAGGATTCGTGGGCGTGCTCCGGGATCTGGCTTCCGACGTCGGTGACGTTCTGCCCCATCGAGAACCCCTGGGACCCGACGGAGATCTCCGAAAGCAACAGCTTCGACGTCCGGCTCGGCATCTTCTTGACGCCTTCGACCGACGCCGCATCGACAACGTATTTCATGCGTTCTCCTTTCCGGACGCTCGCCGACTCGGCGTCGCGCCTCAGAACTGCCTCGTGTTCGTTTCGACCGTCCAGATCCGCTGCATCTCCTCCGGGTCGATATCGAAGACCGTCCCGTGCGGCGGCAGCGGCTCGTCTCTCATGAATTCCGGGACATCGCAGGACAGATCGGAACAGCCGGCTGCGATGTTGAACGCCCGCTCGACGCCCAGCGTCGCCGCCGCGCCCCGCGCGATGTCGGCAAAGGAAAGCTCGGACCCGAGCCGACCGTTCGTCAGCTCCGCAAGCAGCTCCGGCTCCGCGATCAGCGGACCGCGGGCGAACAGGCACAACCCGCTCGTGTCCAACAGGACCGAGCGCAGCTGGAGCATTCGCCCGTTCTCCAGCTGCCCGTCGGCGCCTAGCGGATCCACCGTCCCCCGCGAGCCAAACGCGTTGCCGGCGGTGTGATCGGCCCCCATCGGCGACGTCACATACGTCAGTCCGTTGCCCTTGAGCGCGCGCGGGTCGTACCCGGGGATTCCCTGGCCGTTCACGGCGGGAACCCGCCGCGCGCCGAGGGCGTGCCCCGTGAACACGACCCCCTGTCCAAGGATGCGGCCTAGCGGCGTCGCCTCGGCGACCTCGTCGAGCAGCGCCGCGGCGCCCTCGACGTCGCCGAACGCCGCCAACCCCGCCTCCATCGCGACGCCCAGCACGCCGCCCATCTCGATCGCATCAAGGCCAAGATCGTTGCAGCGCGCGTTCAAGACGGCGATCCCGTCCAGCGTGCCGATCCCGCAGTTCGACCCGAGCAGCGCGATGTTCTCGTACTGCAACGACGCCACGGCACGATTCCCCTGCGCATCCGGAAAGACGTTCGAACAGCGGATGACGCAGCCGCTCATGCAGGCCGTCCCCGATCGCCCGACGCCGCCACGCGCGGCGATCGTCTCGGCCAATGTGGCGCCGGTGATCGCATCGATCTCCTCGAATGAACCGGCGGAGAAGTTCCGCGTCGGGAGCAACCCGAGCTCGTTCGCCGTCGCGACGATCCCCGCCGTCCCGTACTTGCGCCGGCCGTCGAGCTTCGGGTCGGCGAGCAACGCTTCGGCGAACCGCTTCGTCGCGTCACGCAGCCTCTCCGGATCCTGTCCGCGGACGATCTCGCCGTCGCGATCGTCGATCACGATCGCCTTGATCCCCTTCGAGCCCATCACCGCACCGAGACCGCCGCGCGCGGCGTAACGAACCTGCATCCCCTCCGCGTCCGTCGTTGCCACGCCGGCCGCCGTCATCTTCCGCTCTCCCGCCGGCCCGATCGCGACGAGGCCGTGCGACGGACCGAACCGCTCCCGAAGCCGCCGGAACGTCTCGCGTACCCCGATCCCGGTGAGGTCCGGGTCGTCGATCCACTCCGCGCGCTCCCGCGACAGGAGCAGCACGCGCGTCGTCGTCTCGTCCGGCGCATCCTCGACAATCAGGGCGCGAACCCCGATCCGAGCCAGCTTCTGCCCGGCCTCGCCGCCGACGTTCGCCTCCTTGATGCCGCCGGTCAGTGGGCTCTTCGCCCCGACGGAGAGCCGGCCGGATGCTGCCGTAGCCGTCCCGCCAAGCCATCCGGGGGCGAGAATCAACAGGTTCCTCCGGCCGAGCGGGTCGCAGATCGGAGAGACCTCCCGACTGATGACGCGTGCGATCAACCCGCGGCCTCCCCACCGGGCCAAGTCCTCCGGCACCGGCGCGGCGTCGATCGCCCCGGTGCGCGCGTTCACTCGTACCACTCGCTCCATCGCGCCTCCTCCGTGTTCGTTCATCCGACAACCGCCCGCCATCCTTCGTGCACGGCCTCGCAGATCGTCCGCACCGCCAGCGCATCCCCGACCCTCGAGACGGGGAACGACGCCCCGGACAGCGCCTCGGCCACGGCGTCGTTCGGCTCTCCACCGATGGCGCAGATCACGGCGTCCGCGTCCAGCGCCGCATCGCCCTCGATCAGGACCTGCGTCGGCGTGATCTCCTTCACCGCCGCCCCCGTTCGGACCTCGATCCCGCTCGTCCGAATCCGTTCCACCAGATCCGACCGCGTGATCGGCTCGCAGTCGCCAGCGATCTCGTCGAGCGCCTCGACGATCGTGACCTCGCAGCCGTGCTCGGCGCAGTGAAGCGCCGTCTCGCAACCGACCATCCCGCCGCCGACCACCGCGACGCGTCCTTCGATTCCCGCCGCTCCGGCCAGGACCGTGTCGATCGAGCGCACGTGCGGCAGGTCGCCTCCCGGGACCGACAGGCATCTCGGCGACGACCCGGTCGCGACGATCACCCGATCCGGATCGAGCGAGCGCACGTCCTCGGCCGTTGCACGGGTCGCCAGCCTGACGTCCACCGAGGCCGGCAGCGCCGCCACCAGGTCCTCGATCAGCCAGCCGATCTTCTCCTTGTGCGGTGGCACCGCGGCCAGCCGCAGCCGCCCGCCAAGCTCCGACCCCGCTTCGAACAGAACGGCCCGATGTCCGCGCTGTCCGGCGGCGATCGCTGCGCTGACGCCGGCCGGCCCTCCGCCGACGATGACGATCGACTCCGGCCCATCGAAGGTTCGCTCCGGCTCGGTCTCGCGGCCGGCCCGCGGGTTCACCGAACAGCGAATCGGCAGGTCGTCGAACACCCGGTTGCGCACGCAGCGATTGCAGGAGATGCATCGTCGGATCGTCCGCGGCTCCCCGCGCGCCGTCTTCTCCGGCCATTGCGGGTCGGCGATCAAGCCACGACCGATCGCGACGAAGTCGGCCTTCCCGTCGGCCAACACACGCTCGGCCGTCTCCGGCTTGCGAAGGACCCCGACGCCAATCACCGGCACGTCGACCGCGCGCTTCACGGCGGCCGCGAGGTCGATCCGCCACGCCTCCGGATAGGCCATCGGTTCGAGCTGTCGCTCCGGGTTCGCCGACGTCGCGGCGGTCACGTGGATCGCGTCGATGCCGTCGTCGACCAGGGCCGGCGCCCACGTCACGGTCTCGTCGATCGTTCGACCGCCGGGCAGGTACTCGTCGCCGCTGATCCGTATCAACAGCGGGAAGTCCGGCCCGACCGCGTTCCGAACAGCCCTGACGACCTCCAGCGCGAGCCGCCACCGTCCCTCCGCCGAGCCGCCGTACCGGTCGCACCGGCAGTTCGTCAACGGCGACAGAAACTGCGCGATCAGGTAGCCATGCCCGCCGTGGATCTCGACCGCGTCGAAGCCCGCCCGTTGCGCACGCGCCGCCGCGTTCGCGTATCCGGCGATGATCCACTCGATCTCGGCCAGGCTCAGCGCTTGGAGTTCGGCCGGTCGATCGCCCCAGGTGATGCCGGACGGGGAGACCGGGGGAACCCCGTCTGCGCCCGTCCGCGCGTTCGCGCCGGCGTGGTTGATCTGCAGCGCGGCGGCGGCACCGGCCGCATGGATCGCGTCGGCCAACCGGTGCAGCGCCGGGACGTACCGGTCATGATCCACCCGGAGCTGAACGGCACCGTTCCCGCCGAGGTGGTGCTCGATCGTCGCATTCTCCACGATGATCAGTCCCACCCCGCCGCGCGCCCGTTCCGCGTAGTAGGCGATCAGACGGTCGGTCGGCTCGCCGGTCACAGACGCGAGGTTCGTCGCCATCGCCGGCATCACGATGCGATTCGCAAGCGTCAGGCTCCCGATCGAGCCCGGCTGTGCGAGGTGCGGGAAGGACATCGAGGACGCGCCCGGCTATCCGCCGAGATAGAGGCGCTTCACCTCCTCGTTGTTGCGGATTTCCTCGGCAGGCCCTTCGTGCTTGTTCTTCCCGGTCTCGAAGACGTAGGCGTAGTCGGACATCCGCAGGCTGCGATCGGCGTTCTGCTCGACGATCAGCATCGTGCTGCCCGCGGCCCGGATCTCCTCGACCTTGTCGAAGACCTGGTTCGCCATCAGCGGCGACAGCCCGAGCGACGGCTCGTCGAGGAACATCAGCCGCGGGTTGAGAAGCATCGCACGCCCCATCTCCAGCGTCTGCATCTCGCCGCCGGAGAGGGAGCCGCCCTTCTGCTTCGCCCGCTCCCGCAGCAACGGGAACAGCTCGTAGACTCGATCGAGGTCCTTCTGAATGCCGCGCCGGTCGCGGCGGACGTAGGCTCCGAGCTCGAGGTTCTCCTGCACCGTCATCAGCGGAAAGACGTGCCGTCCCTGCGGCACGAAGGTGATGCCGCGCCGCAACAGGTCGGCCGGCGCCGCCCCGGTGACGTCCTCGCCGTCGAACGAGATCTGCCCTTCCCGCAGCGCGAGGAGGCCGAACAGCGTTCGGAACGTCGTCGACTTTCCGCACCCGTTCGGGCCGATAATCGACACGACCTGGTCCTTCTCGACCTTCAGCGAGATCCCTCGAAGAATGTCGAGCTCCTTCGTGTACCCCGCCACGATGTTCTTCGCTTCGAGCAGTGCCACGTCACCCTCCAAAATAGGCCTCGAGGACCTGTTGGTTGTCCTGGATCTCCTCGGGCAGGCCCTCGGCGATCTTCTTCCCGTGGTCGAGAACGACGATGCGATGGCACAGGTTCATGACGACCCGCATGTTGTGTTCGATGACGAGGAAGCTGCAGCCGCGCTCGTTCAGCTCGAGCAGCCGCTCCCCGATCTCCCGCCCGAGCGTCGCGTTGACCCCGGCCATCGGCTCGTCGAGCATGATCAGCTTCGGATCGGACATCAGGACCATGCCCAGATCCAGAAGCTTCTGCTGGCCGTAGGAGAGGTTCTTCGCGAACTCATCCTTGAGGTGGATGATGTTCAGGAACTCGAGCAGCTCGATCGCCTTCTCGACATCGCGCGATTCGTCGATCTGGAACAGCCGGGTAAGCAGCGTCCCCTCGCTCTCCTGAATCGCCATCACCATGTTATCGAGCACGGTCATGCCCGGGAACAGCTGGACGAGCTGGAACGTTCGGCCGATCCCGTGCTTGTACACCGAGTGCGGCTTCATCCGGGTGATCCGCTTCCCCATGAAGTAGATGTCCCCCGCGGTCGGCCGCTGGATCCCGGTGATACAGTCGAACATCGTCGTCTTGCCGGAGCCGTTCGGCCCGATCAAGCCGAGGATCTCGCCCTCATGGACCTCGAAGTCGACTCCGGCCACCGCCTCCAGCTGATAGAACTTCTTTCGAAGTCCCTTGATCTCGAGAATGTTGGTCATTGCATCGCCCTCATTTCGTCAGCCGCGGCGGCGTCCGCTTCAGCACGCGCCGGAAGAACACGTCGGACAAGCCCGACAGCCCGCTCGGCCAGAAGATCAGGAGCAACAGCGTGATCGCCGCGAAGATCACGAAGAACAGCTGCTGCGTGCCACGCAGGAACTCCGGCAGCAGCATGACGACGATCGCTCCGATGAACGCCCCCTCGAACCGTCCCGAACCGCCGATGATCAACATCAACAGGAACCAGAACGACTCCTCGACCGGGAAGGAGGTCGGATCGACGAAGCGCATCAGCGGCGCCAGCAGCCCGCCGGCGATCCCGGCGTACGCCGCGCCGATCGCGAACGCGAGGAGCTTGTACGCCAGCAGGCTGACACCGACCATCTCGGCCCGCATGTCGTTCTCGCGGATCGCCTTGAAGGCCCGTCCCCACCGAGAGTTGAGGAGCCACAGCCCCGCGATCGTCAGCAGGATAAGGAACCCGGCCACCAGGAAGTAGAACCCGATATCCGAGGACAGATCGAGTCCGAAGAAGTGGGGGCGCGGGATGCCGGGAAGCCCGGAGAAGCCTCCGGTGATCTCGTGCTCGTTCGACAGGAGCAGGTAGACCACCGTGCCGAAGCCGAGCGTGACCAGCGCCAGGTAGTGGTGTTTCACGCGCAACGACGGGAGCCCGAGGAGGAGCCCCGCGGCGAACGCGATCAGCGCCCCCAGTGGAAGCGCCAACCAGAACGAGAACCCGTTCAACGTCATCAGCGCGACGGTATACGCGCCCAATCCCATGAACGCCGCGTGCCCGAGGGAGATCTGCCCCGTGTATCCCACGGTCAGATTCAGCCCCATGATCGTGATGATGTAGATGCAGATCAGCGTCGCGACGTACATGTGGTACCGGTTGCCGCCGAAGATCAACGGGACGCAGAGAATGACGGCGAGGAAGATCGCCCAGCGGACGACGCGTCCGACGGTCAGCTTCTTCTCTTTCTTGGCCATCGCTATCGCTCCTCCGTCCCGAGAAGACCCTCTTTGCGGATCAGGATCACGCCGATCAGGACAACGAGCACGATGACCTCTCGATACTCGTTGGAGATGTAGGCCGACGTGAACGTCTCGATGATCCCGACGAGGAATCCGCCGAGCAGGGCTCCGCGGACCTGGTTGAACCCGCCGATCATCGCCGAGTAGAACGCCTTCAGTCCCAGATGAAGACCCATGTCGAACCGGACCATGTACACCGGCGCGATCAGCATCGCCGCGAACGCCACGATGACGGCGTTCATGACGAACACCATCGTCGTCACGCGAGTGATGTTGATCCCGAGCACCTTGGCGGCCTCACGATTCTGCGCCACCGCCTGCATCGCCTTACCCGGCTTCGTCCGCTGGATGAACAGGTTGATCGCCAGGATCACCGCCGTCGCGACGATGATTGTCCAGACGTGTTGTCTGGACAGCGCGATCGATCCAATCCGATACGGCATCATCCCGAAGATCTGCGGGAAGGCCTTGCACTGCGTCGACCAGAATGCGGCGACGGAGTTGTTCGCCAGGAAGGAGAGGGCGATCGTCGCGACGATGATCGTCGTATGCGATCGATTGATCAGCGGTTGGATGACCGCTTTCTTCACGACGAAGCCCAACATGAACGCCGAAATGACCACCGTCGTCAGCAGCGCCCAGACGAACGGCACGCCAAGGCAGACGAAGATGAACATCAGGACGGCGGAGACCGTCAGGAAGTCCCCCTGCGCGAAGTTGACCGTCCGCGACGCCTGCCACAACAGCGTGAATCCGATCGCAACCAGCGCGTAGATCGCCCCGATCGCGATGCCCGACACGACTAGCTGGATGAACATGACCACCTCTGTTCCGACACCAACTCCAGGATCTCCCGGGTCTCCGCCACCGTGAGCTGTCCCGGGACGCGACCCGCCTCCACCGCGCAGTACGTGAACGATGCACCGAGCGCGCATGCGAGCGGCCGAGACGGCGCTCCGTACGGGCCCAGCGCGATCGCGGCGAACGGCACGTCGAGAAGCACCCGGGCGTCCAGCACGGTCCGCAGCACGGTGAGGAGGTCCTCGTGCGAGGCGGCCTTCACCGCGAGCTTGACCAGGTCCGGGGAGAGTGCCGCGACCTCTCGAAGCCCCCGAACCAGTTCCTCCATCGGCGGGGTTTCCTGCATGTTCTCGTATCCCACCAACACCGGCGTCCCGAGCTCACGCGCCGCCGCGATCAGTCGATCGCGAAGCGCCGGTTCGGTGAAGAACTCGATATCGACCGCCGTCGCCCCGGCGGACGCCGCCGCCACGAGCCGATCGATCCGCTCCGACTCGCTGCCCGCGAACGAACCGCCAAACCGGGGCGTGCGACACGCAACGATGTGCGGCGTACGAACCGCTTCGATCAGCCGCGCAACATCGTCGGCGCTCGACAGGGAGTCGATCCGCAGCTCGACGCAGTCGGCGCCGGCCTTCCGGGCCCGCTCGGCTCCGTCGATCATCCCGTCGACCGTGTCCGCACGCGCCGTCGCGATCAAGACCGCGCCGCCGCCGACTTCGAGGTCTCCCAGTCGCACGGTTCTCATCCGTCGGCGTCCTCCGCGAGCGATTGCTCGTACTTCTCGTTTCGGACGATCGAGACCTCGATCCCCGAGCCTTCGATGATCTTGACCGTGTGGCGCAACCGCGGCGGGATGAACACCGTCGCCGGGCTCTCGACCCGATGCACTTCGTCTCCGAGCGTCACCTCGAACGTGATCCCCGGCAGCGGGAAGACGTACGCCTGCGAGACTTCATGCGCGTGCATCTCGACGTAGTCCGGCCCCGGAGGGTTCTTCACATCGATGTGATGGATGAAGATGTTCAGGTCCGCGTCGCCGACCATGTCCGTGTTCAGAAACGCCATCAGCGGCCCGATCCCGTCCATGACCTCGCGGTCGTGATGGATCAACGGACGTTCGGCCCAATCGAACGGCTTGACGATGTACTTGTCGTAATCTCCCACCGTAGCTCCTCCTCCGGGTGCCCTACCCGTAGTAGCCCTTTCGCAGAATGCAGACCTCGATGCCCTTGCCCGACAGAATCTTCAGGTTGTGTCGAAGTCCCGCCGGGATGAACACCGTCGCCGGACTCTCCGCCACATGCGTCTCCTCTCCGAGGATGACCTCGAAGCGGAGTCCCTCCTCGGGGAACACGTACGCCTGCGAGCAGTCGTGGGTGTGAACGTCCACGTAGTCCGGTGCCTCGTCTCCCTTCACCTCGATGTGATGCACGAAGATGTTGATGTCCGCCCCGTCGACCATCTCCCGATTGAGAAAGGCGATCAGCGGTCCCAGCTCGGCCAATCCGTTCGCGCTGTGGAACACGAGGTCACGATCCTCCCAGTCGAACGGCTTCGCGATCAGTCCGTCGTACTTGCCCATCTACAGTTCCTTTCCGTGGCTTGTCGCCCTCGCGAGGAAGGCGTGATCGATCAACACCAGCGCCGCCATCGCCTCGACGATCGGGATCATCCGAGGAACGATCGTCGGGTCCGACGCCGTCCGGCACCGGAATGTCGTCTTCTGCTTCGTCAGCAGATCGACGGTTCGCTGCTCCGTTGCGATCGTCGGCGTCGGCTTGACCGCGATCCGCGCGACGATGTCTTCACCGGTCGAGATCCCACCGAGGATCCCGCCAGCATGGTTCGTCTCGAACCGCACCGCACCGTCCTCGACGACCGGAAGATCGTTGTTCTCGCTGCCGGCCATGTCGGCGACGGCGAAACCCGCTCCGATCTCGACGCCCTTGACGCTGCCGATGCTCATCAGCGCCCGCGCCAGGTTCGCGTCGAGCTTGTCGAACACCGGCTCGCCCCATCCGACCGGGACGCCCCGCGCGATAACCTCGACGACCCCACCGATGCTGTCGCCGGCCGCCTTGGCTTCGAGCGCCCGCGCGAGCATCCGCTTCGCCGTGCCCGGATCGGGACAACGAACCGGCGGATCGTCGGCGTGGGCCCGGATCGCGTCGACCGGCAGCTCCGGACAGCGGATCCCGCCGAGCGCGCGTGTGAACGCGAAGATCTCGACGTCCCACGCGTTCAGCAACCGTTTCGCGATCGCTCCCGCGGCGACGCGCATCGCCGTCTCGCGACCGTTCGCGCGTCCGTCCGCGACCCAGTCCCGGTGCACGCCAAACTTCTCGTAATAGGTGTAGGTCGCGTGCCCCGGCTTGATGACATCCTTCTCGCCCGCATACGCGGCGATCCGTTCCGGCGTCGCCCATTCGTTGTCGATGACGAGCGCGATCGGCGCGCCGGTCGTGACGCCATCGAGCGTCCCCGAAAGGATCCGTACCCGATCCGATTCGATGCGTGGCGTTGCGATCTCGCTCTGTCCCGGCTTCCTCCGGTCCAGATCCCGCTGCAGGTCCGCCTCGACGAGCGGCGTCCCGGCCGGGACTCCCTCGACGATGCCGACCAGTGCAGTGCCGAACGCTTCTCCGGCCGTGGTCACCCGAAATGTCCGCCCGAACGTGTTCCCGAGCATGCCGGCCTCCCTATCCCTCCGCCTCGAGTCGCGCACCGAGCTCGCGCATCGACGACATGAACGTCGGATAGGTGATCCGAACCGACTCGGCGCTCCGGATTCTCGTGGCGGGGCCCTTCGCGATCAGTCCCGCGACGGCGAGCGCCATGACGACCCGGTGATCGTCGTGTCCGTCGACCTCGGCGCCGTGCAGCTCGCTGTTGCGGATGACCAGACCGTCCGGGAGCTCCTCGATCTCCGCGCCCATCGCGCCGAGTTCCTTGCGCATGACCTCGATGCGATCGGTTTCCTTGATCCGGGCCATCGCGACGTTGTCGAGAACCGTCTCCCCCTCCGCCGCGCAGGCGACGACGGCGAGGATCGGGAGCGCATCCGGCGCATCCGACAGGTCGATGTGGCGTCCCTGCAGCCTCTCCGTCGGCCGGATCGTGACGTCCTTCAAGCCGATCTCGATGTTCGCCCCCATCGCAGACAGGATCTCGAAAACCACCTTGTCGCCCTGCTTGTCGTCGAAGTCGAGGCCGTGCAACGTCACCGCGTCGGTGGCCGCGAGGACCGCCGCGCACCCGGGGAACGCCGCCGACGAGAAGTCCGCCGCGATCGCCCGACGAACCGGACGGTACGTCTGCCCGCCGGGGATCTCGAAGCGCGTCAACGCCTCGTTCGCCTCGACTTCGATCCCGGCCGCTTCGAGCCAGTCGAGCGTCATGCGGACGTAGCCCTTCTCGTTCATCTCGCCGTCGACGCGGAGGATCGACCGCCCCTCCGCGAGCGGGCAGCCGACGAGAAGCGGCGTCAGATAGATCGATGTCGTTCCATCGACCGTCGCCTCGCCGCCGCGAAGCGGCCCGCGGACGGTGATCGGCGCCGTCCCATGTTCTCCCGAACCCTCGATCGTCGCTCCGAGCTGTTCGAGCGATCGCAGCAGCGCCGCGAATGGCCGCGTCCGGATGCTCGCGTCGCCGTCCAGCGTGCACGGCGCCTTGCCCGTCGCGCACAGCCCGATCAGGTTCCCGAGCGTCGTGCCCGAGTTGCCGACGTCCAGGCGCACCGCCTCGGACGGCAGGCGCCCCCCCATGCCGGAGACCGTCCACGTCCGTTCACTTCGTTCGATCGTCGCGCCGAGCGCCGTACAGCAGGAGACCGACGAATGCGTATCCGCCGCATCGAGAGGGTCGGAGAGGACCGTGGTCCCGTCGGCCATCGAGCCGATAATCACGCCTCGGATCGTGTGGGATTTCGACCCCGGAATCCGGATCGCTCCGGCCAGTGACGAACGGTCGACCGTAAGGATCAAACTACCTCCCTCGCGCCTCCCGCGCCCCGGCGGGAGAGCCTACGCGTTCGCTTCGCGGCACATCGCGTCGGTGCCGCGCCTTAGACGGTCTTGCGGGGATCGCGCACAGGGCCCGGTCCCCGCAAGGCCTTTTCCTCAGTGCAGTCTCTCGAGCCCGATTACTCCTGGGACGAGATAACCTCAACGATGACCTGCTGCCCGTTCTCGATCTTCACGAGGAACAGGTCGCGGTCGACGGTGCCATCCTGCCGATACGACGTATCGAGGAAGACGTTCGGCTCCCGCTCGGTCGTGATCGTGTTCTCGTGCAACCATCTGCGCACTGCATCGGCGTCGAACGCGCCGACCTCTTCGATTGCCGTCTTCAGCGTGTAGACCGCAACGTATCCCTTCATCGCGTCATGCGACGGGATCTCGCCGTAGAGAAGCTGGAACATGTCGGCGAAGTCCTTGATCGGGGGATACTGGTATGACCAGGTGGCTGCGCCCACGACACCCTCCATCGCCTCTCCACCGAGTTCGAGGGCCAGCGCGCTGAGCAGCGGGCTGTATCCCACGACCTGCAGATCGACGCCAAGGGTCCGTAGCTGGATCATGAACCGGGCGTTCTCCTCTTCATGGCCGTACAGGAAGATCGTGTCGACGCCCATGCCCTGGATGCGGGCGATCTCGCCGGCGAAGTCCGCCTGTCCGGTCTGAATCGCGATACCTTCGAATCCGACGCCCTGATCGGCCGCGGCGGCCTCGAGGATCTCACGGCCGTCGGTCCCCATCTCGTCGTTCGTGTAGACCATTACGACGCTGGAGACACCGACATCCTGGACCATCCATCGCACGAGCCATGGGAAGACGTTGCGGTTGATCGGCGACGTCGCGAAGATGTTGTAATTGCCCTGTTCGTAGATCGCGGTCGATGTCGACCCGACCATCTGGATGATCCCCGCTCTCTGCAGCGTCGCCATGTTGGCGATCGTCGAGGAGCTGTAGATCGTCCCGAACACCGCGAACGGTTCCTTCGTGATGGCGTATTCCATCGCAGCCACCGAAACCGGCGGGCGGCTCTCGGTATCCACGAGGAAGTACTCGATCGGCCGACCCAGGATCCCGCCCGCGTTGTTGATCTCGTTGAACGCAAGCAGGATACCGTCTCGCCAGTGAGCTCCGTGCGACGCGCCGTGACCGCTGAGCTCGCAGACGATGCCGAACTCGACCGGGCCTTCCTCCTGTGCCATCATCGCGCCGCCGAGGACGACGACGAGTAGAACGGCGACCCAACAACTCAACCTACGCATCCTGTACCTCCTTGATCATTGCCTTCCTGCCAAGGTGTTCTGCCTCGCGCTGTTCGTCGCTCGCCACCTCCTTCACGGAACTGCAATCCCGAATCGCACACTCGAAACTCCGGGCACCCCAAATGAAAAGCGGACCGCAAACCGGTCCGCTCGTGCGTTTTCAACGCTGGAAGGCATGCCCAGACGTGGTAGAGGCCGCATCTCGAGTTTCGACATATACAAAGCGCCCTTCGAATAATCTATGTTGCCCCTACCATAGAGGAAGACCGCAGAGGTGTCAAGGGGGGCGGGGGGAGTAGGGGGTGGGGGATAGGGAGGAGCCGTGGGTCAGTGCACGGCATAGTCAAGACTATCGGCTGATCCGGCTCCACCTGTCGAAGCCACGTGCCGGAAACCCGATCCACCAAGCCGTGAGCAGTCCTTTCGTTGCTCCAGCTACTCCAGCTAGAGGGTCTACCATTGGATTTTGTGCGGAGACGGGCGCACCCCGGTTGATGTAGACTGACCTTGACGGGGGTGTGGCTCCTGGGGTCCGCGGTCCTTGACTGCTCGGCTCGCTAGAGGGTCAGACCTTGCCTTGTGTCTCCAAATCCTCTCCAACACGCTTGACGATTCGACTGAGCGTGGATGGATGCAGGCCCACATGCTTGGAGATGGCCGTCAGTGTGTACCCATACTCGTATGCGGCTTCGTAGATCCCGAGATTTCGCAGGCGTCGATCGCTGCCTATTTCGGCGAAGATGTCCACAAGCGCCGGCCGATCCGCGAAGCGCTCCGCCCTCCGGATGTCGAAGTCGGGCTCGCTCTCTCGTAGCATCGGTCCCATCCGCGCCACAAACTCCTCCGTGCCAAGCAGGATGCCACCCTTGATTTCATCCCAAACACCCACGCCAAGTCCCTCCATCACGAATCGGCGATACACAGCGCGAGCCCGTTTCAGATTGCCGTCGAACTGCGACAGAATCCATTCGACAGTCAAGAAGGGAGTTGGGGCTTCGTGGCCAGCCGTTGCGCAGTAGCTGCTCCACGGATACTCGCGCGGATGCTTCACGACTCCAGCCCGAACGGGATTCAGCACGACGTATCGGGCCAGTTCGAGCAGGTGGCTCTCCTTCTCCACCAGGATCCGCTCCCAGCGAGAACGCTTGCGTTCTCGCTAGCTGTCCCCAGGACAGCCGAAGGACAATGCCCGACCCGCTGGTGGTGGCGATTGAATGCCTGAGTGAAGGTCCCGTTCAGAAGCTGCATACCACGGGAGAGATTCGCGGCCGGAGTCTCCAAGAGCAGGTGTGTAATGGGGCAACGCTTCGCGATGCTTGGGCGAACTACGTTCGCCTATCCGAGCAGGCAGTACCCATGACAGAGCCAACCGAACCGATCGACAACCTTGGCAAGGCGTTCGAGGAACCTCTCCCGATCCTCGTCATCGAGGAAGATCGCCTGTCGGGCATTTCCGCAATCGGACGTCGGACCACGAGTTGCGAAGCAACTCGAAAGCTTCTCAGCGAAGCTGAGTGGCCAGACGGCAACCCTCGAATTCAATCCTAAGCGGTCGTGCCATAGATGGAGGATACAGCGTATATACGCATGATACAAGGTCTGACCCCATAGAGTAGTAGAGTAGAGCAGGTATTCGTAAGGCACATGGCAAGCGATTCTTTATCAACGATATCCTAAAGGAAGCGGGGTTGAGTTAGTACTCAACCCCGCATCGTCTTGCTTTCCTACGATGCTACCCAACGACCTCGGGTCGTTCGGGTACATCGTCCAGGATGGTCGTCCGCCTGACGCAAGCGTCAGGGACGAGAATCGCAAGGCGATTCTCGTACGCTGACATCTTGACAATGAAGAAGGGGCAGCGATACGCTGCCCCTTCGAGATTGCGGACGTACCGAAAGGCTATCCTACAACTTCCGGCCTTTCGGGTACGTCATACAAGATGTCATCGAGCGGGTGCCGGTAGAGTCCTTGATGGAGTCTGTTCTGGTCGAAGTAGTGGCCCATGAAGCCGATGGAGCGGCCGAGGACGAAGAGGGCGTTGAAGGTGCCCATTGCGATCATCTGATCGATTTCGTCGTCGCCGAACTGCAGCTCCTTGAGCAGGTCGACCAGCAGCACGCCGATCGTGCCGTCGACGTTCAGAATCAGGTTCGATTTCTTCTGCGTCGTGACGGCCTCGACGGACAGCGCGTAGTTGAGCACCGGCGTGTTCTTGAAATTCGCCTTGGCGAAGTTCTTCATCAACTCGACGCGCTTGTCCGGGTTCTCGAGGGTCTTCAGCTTGTGGCCGATCCCCTGGATCCGGACGTTCTTGTCCTTCATCGCCGCAATGAACTCCCGCGGGGCGAGGTTGTTGCGCAGCCCGTACAGGAAGTGCTCGGCGGCGCCGTTGACCGCCCCGCCGAACCGCGGACCGATCGTCAGAATGCCGGTGACAAGCGAGCTGATCAGGTCCTTGCCGGCCCGCGCGGTGATGATCGTATTGTGCGCGCCGGAGACGGCGGCGCCGTGGTCGGCGATGATCTGGACGACCATCTCGAGGAAGTCGCGCGCGTACGGCGGGATCTCCTTCTTGAACCACAATAGGCCGATGACGCCGCCGATCCCGAGCTTGCGCTCGATGACCTCGTCGATCGGCACGCCGCAGTACTTGTGGACGTCACCGGACTCGTCGCAGATGGTCGAGATGAAGTTCGTCGGCTTGCGAACGAGCCCCTCGGCCTTCGCCTGCTTGTAGTCCATCGGGACGTGCGGCGGCTCGCTCTCGGTGGCGGGAACGATCGTCCCGTCGGCGACGAGCTTGTCGTACGTCTCCTTGATCTTCTCGGCGTAGTCGTCGAACGACGTGGGGACGACGACGCCGGCCTCGCGCAGCGCCTGATTCTTCGCGTCGGCGGTCTCGGACTCGCCGCCGGCCTTGGCACCGGCGTGGCCGAACTGAACCTGGCCGGGAAGCACCTTGGCACAGGTTCCGGTCGTCCACATGACAAGCGGCTTCGTGATCCGGCCGTCCTTGATCGCCGCGGCGATCTCGTGCTCCGCCGTACCGCCGACCTCGCCGAGGCAGACGAGCAGCTTGATCTCGGGGTTCTGCTCGTAGCGGAGCAGGTGATCGAGCAGGGAGGCGCCCGGGTGGGCGTCGCCGCCGATCGCGATCCCCTCGTTCACGCCGTCGGTCGTCCGCGAGACGATGTTGTACGCCTCGTTCGACATCCCGCCGGAGACGGAGACGAAGCCGACCGACCCGGGCCGGTACAGCTTCGACATCTTGATGTTGTCCATCGTGCCGGCGGTGTTGCCGATCTTGAACGCGCCGGCCTTGATGCCGCCGACGGTCGCCGGGCCGATGATCCACTTGTTCTTCGACTTCGCCGTCTGGCTGAGGATCCGCGCATGCCGCTCGGGCACGCCCTCGGCGATGACCGCGATCGTCCGGATCGTGTCGGTGCCGAGCGCCTCCATCGTCGTGTCGAACGCCGAGCGCTGCGATGCGAAGTTGACCATCACGTCGGCCTGCGGGAACTTCGTGACGGCTTCCGAGATCGAGCGGAGCCGCGGAATCGTGATCTCGCGCGTGCCCCAGAAGAACTTCTCGAAGCCGCCGCGCTCGGGCGTGATCATCGCGACGACGGACGGCGCCTCCTTGCGACAGAGGTAGTCGAAGTCGAGCATCCGTTGCACCGCGTTGGTCTGCGCGCCGTAGATGAACGCCTTGGTGTCCCGAGAGAAGAGGTCGTAGCTGTTCACTTCTCACCTCCCGACAGCGCCATCGAAACGATGCGCGTCATGTGGGTCTCCGGCCCGTACACCTCGACCGGGACGCCGATCTCCTCGCCGACGCGCCGCATGTTCTCCAGCCCCTCGACGTAGTTCGGCCCGCCGCGGCGAACGAAGATCTTGACCCGGTTCGCCTGCAGCTTCTCCTTGTACGCCTTCAACGCCTGGATGATTCCGGTGAAGGTCTTCGCAACATCGGTGAAATTCGCGATGCCGCCGCCGATCAGTAGGAACTTCTCCTTCCCCTCCGGGGAAGGTTTGCGGGTCATCAGGTCGAGCAGCGTCTTCGCGTACTCGTACGTCATCTCGGTCGACGGGTTGCCGGAGTACTCGCCGTAGCAGGCGAGCTCGTCGGCGAACCCGAGATCGACGACGGTGTCGGCGTAGATCACCGAGGCGCCGCCGCCGGCGACCATCGGCCATACCCGGCCGTCCGGATTGAGGACGGTGAGCTTCAGCGAGGCGCCGGTCTTTTCGTCGAGCGACGCGATGTACGCCTCTTCCGGCGTCGCGGTCGACCCGAAGGGTTTCGGAAACTCGATCTTCCCCCAGCTCTCGGCGCATTGGAATGCGGCCGTGTCGTCGAGCTTCGCGACGCAGTCGAGCGGCACGAGCGTCCCATCGGCCACGGCGAGCGGGTTGAACTCGAGGTACGCGAAGTGATCGTCGACGTACACCCGATACAGTGCCGCGATCGCATCGACAAGCTGCGGCTTGTTCGGCACGTCTGGCAGCGCCGCCTCAAGCTTCGCGACGTCGAGTTCCTCCAGGACGGGGACCTCGACGGTGACGACGGTGTCCCATACCGATTCGATGTCGACGCCACCCTCGGTCGAGAACAGGATCTTGTCCGCCTCGTGCCCGGCGGTGAACGCAAGGTAGTACTCGGCGTCATGCGGGACGAACGGCTCGATCAGAAAATGAGTCAGGGTGCCGGTCGTTTTGCCCCCGGCGCCCTCGATCGTCGTCTCCTTCTCCATCCGCTCGTCAATCCACGCCTTCACCTCGTCGAACGTCTTGTCGACGAACAGCAGGTTGTTCTTCCCTCGCTTGCCGAACAGCTGGTCCGGCTTGCATACGAGCTTCGTCTCGGCGAGCCATGGATGCGCCGTCGTCAGCCCGGCAAGGTCGGTCTCCGGCGTCACGAGGACAACGCGGTCGTCGATCCGCGCGCCGCCGGCTTCACGGCCGGCGAGCGCACGGGCGATCAGACGCTTTGCGTCGTACTCGCGGATTCCTTTCTGAGCCATCGTTAGGCCCCCGCTCCGTTCATGTGCTTGACGATCTCATGCCCGAACTGCGAGCAGGAGATCTCCTCCGCCCCGTCCATCTGCCGCGCGAGGTCGTAGGTGACCCGCTTGGCGAGGATCGCCGACTTCAGCGCGTCGATGATCAGCTCGGCCGCCTCGCGCCAGCCCATGTACCGCAGCATCTCGACCGCGGAGAGGATCAGGCTGCCCGGATTGACCTTGTCGAGGCCGGCGTATTTCGGCGCGGTGCCGTGCGTCGGCTCGAAGCAGCCGATTCCGGTGGCGTAGTTGATGTTCGCTCCCGGCGCGACGCCGAGCCCGCCGACCTGCGCCGCCGCGGCATCGGACATGTAGTCGCCGTTCAGGTTCATCGTCGCGACGACGTCGTACTCCGACGGGCGGAGCAGCATCTGCTGGAAGAACTGGTCGGCGATCCGGTCCTTCAGCAGGACCTTGCCTTCGGGCACCTTCCCATCGTGTTTCTCGAACACCTCGGCCTCGGTGATGATCTGCGGGAACTCCTTCGCGACCTCGTAGCCCCAGTCGCGGAACGCGCCCTCGGTGAACTTCATGATGTTGCCCTTGTGTGCGAGGGTCACCGACTTGCGATGGTTGGCGATCGCGTACTCGATCGCGGCGCGAACCAACCGCTTGGACCCCTCTTCGGAGATCGGCTTGACCCCGATGCCGCACATCTCGGTGAAGCGAATCTTGTTGCCGACGCCCATCTCCTGGTTGAGCCAGTCGATCGCCTTCTTGGCCTCCGGCGTTCCGGCCTTCCACTCGATGCCGGCGTAGACGTCCTCCGTGTTCTCGCGGAAGAACGCGATGTCCAGCTCCTCGGGATGCTTGACCGGCGCCGGTGTGCCGTACCAGCGGACCGGCCGCAGGCAGACGTACAGATCGAGCAGCTTGCGCAGACTGACGTTGAGGCTGCGGATGCCTCCGCCGACCGGCGTCGTCAACGGCCCCTTGATCGCCACGAGGTACTTCTGGATCGCATCGACCGTCTCCTGCGGGAGGTAGTACGTTTGGCGCTTCTCCGGCTCGATCGCGGCCAGCTCGTCCTGCGTCATGTCCGGGTAGTTGACCTCGACCGCCTCGTCGCCGGCCAGGATCTTCAGCCACTCGATCTTGCGCGTGCCGCCGTACGCCTTCTCGACCGCCGCGTCGACAACTTCGAGCATTGCCGGCGTGATGTCGATCCCGATCAGATCCCCCCGAATGAACGGGATGATCGGATGATCGGGGACGTTCAGTCCGGCGGCGCCCCTCGTGATCGCCTCGCCGCTCTTCGGTTCCGGGATGTACCGATTACCCATCGTGATGCCCTCCTTTGGAGGTGTCCTTCTTGGATTGGTTTCTCTAGGCCGCCATCTCTCGTGTGATGTCCCCCGCCGCCTGCACCAGCAGGTCGATCAGCCGCTGACGGTTCTCTCCCTCGCCGCGATGGCTCGGGACCGAGGCGCCGATCGACGCGACGATCCGCCCGGTGAATGAGAAGATCGGCGCGGCCATGCCGCGCGTCCCGACGATCGCCTCGCCGTCGCTCTCCGAGTACCCGGTCTCCCGAACCCTCGACGCCTCTCGGTTCAGCGTCTCCGGATCGGTGATCGTCGTCTCGGTGAACCGATCGAGGCCGACCTCATCGAGGATCGCCTTCCGCTCCTTCGGATTCAGGTGCGCGTAGATCGCTTTGCCGGTTGCGGATGCGTGAAGCGGATACGTGTCGCCAAGCTCGTACGAGACCCGAAGGGCGTGATGCCCATCGACCTTCTCGAGGCAGATCCCGACGTGCTCGCGGAGGCCGCACAGGATGACCGTCTCGCCCGTCTCGCGAGCGATCCGCTCCATATACGGAAGCGCGATGTCGCGGATCGGTCGTCGTGACATCGTCGCCGCCAGCTCGAGGATCTTCGCCCCCAGGCGGTATCCCGAGCCCTCCTCCACCGCTTCGACCAGATGGTGGGACCGAAGCGCCGCGATGTAGCGGTATGCCGTGCTCCGTGGCAGGTTCAGCCGCTCCGCGATTTCGGAGACCTGCAACTGGGCCGCTTCGGAGAGGAGCGTCAGGATCTGGATGCACTTCTCCAGCGTGGTCAGCGGATTTTCGCCTCTTGGCGTCATCTTCGTCCCCCGCTTCGCTCCGTGCGGGAGAGGAGAAGGGCGCAATGCGCCCTTCTCCTCGTCGTACTCGCTATCCGGACTGCTCCGCCGTGTATGCTTCGCGCCTCGAGACGCGAGGCGCGTCAGAGAAAGCCTCCATTCGATTCGACCAGCCTTTCTCTACTCGGTGGCTACGCATTCTGCTCCGCCGTGTACGCCAGAAGGCCGCCGGCGCGGACCATCGCGATCTCTCGCTCGGAGAGGTCGTGCCTGGCCGCCAACGACGCGCCCTTCGTTTCGTTCTTCACCGTCAGATCGCCCGCCTCGAGGTTCGACGCATCGATCGACAGCCGGTCACCCTGATCGATCGGATCCGTGTCGACGATCACCGGCAGGATCCCCATGTTGATCAGGTTCGCGCGGTGGATCCGGGCGAACGCCTTGGCGAGAACCGCCCTGATCCCGAGCTTCCACGGCGCCAGCGCCGCGTGCTCCCGCGAGCTGCCCTGACCGTAGTTGTCTCCGCCGACGAGGAAGCCGCCCCCGGCGTCGATTGCCCGCTGAGCGAACGTCTCGTCCTCGTAGTAGAACGTGAACTTGGAGATTTCGGGCAGGTTCGACCGCAGATGCTGCGTCAGCGGCCCGGCCGGCAGAATCGCGTCGGTCGAGACGCCGTCCCCGACCTTCAGCAGGACCTCGCCCTCGAGCACCGGCTGAAGCGGCGTCTGCTGTCCGAGTGCAACGATGTTCGGGCTGCGCCGGATTTCGACCTCAGGTCCCTGTGGATCGAGGATCAGATAGTCGTCGACGGTCAGGTGGTCGACCTGGACGTCCACCGGCGGCAGATCCCGCGGATCCGCGATCGTGCCGGTCAACGCCGAGGCCGCCGCGACTTGCGGCCCGCACAGCGCCAGCTTGCCGAGCTTGTTCCCGCCGCGTCCAGCCCAGTTCCGGTTCACCGTGCGCAACGACAGGTGATCGGTTCCGGGCACGAAGCCGATCCCGATGCACGCGTTGCAGCCGGGCTCGATCATCCGCACGCCGGCCTTCGTCAGCTCGAGGAAGGACCCGTCCTCCATCAACATCTCCCACGACTGCCGCGATCCGGGCGAGACGATGACGTCGATGTCGGTCGAGACCTTCTTTCCTTTGAGCATCTCGGCGACGATCTTCAGATCGTAGTACGAGCCGTTCGTGCAGGAGCCGATGAAGACCTGATCGAGCTTGGTGCCGGCGACCTCTTCGATATCGAAGACGTTGTCCGGCATCCCGGGCATCGCGACCAAGGGCTTCACGGCCGACAGGTCGACCTCGATTTCCTCGTCGTAGACCGCATCGTCGTCAGCCGAGAACTCGATCCAATCCCCCTCGCGCCCCTGCATCCGCAGGAACTCTCGGGTGATCTCGTCGGACGGGAAGATCGACGACGTCGCGCCGGTCTCGGTCCCCATGTTCGTGATCGTCGCCCGCTCGGGCACGGTCAGCGTCTGGACGCCCGGACCGGCGTACTCGAGGAAGTAGCCGACGCCGCCCTTGACCGAGATCCGTCGCAGGACCTCGAGCGCGACGTCCTTCGCGGAGACGTTCGCCGACAGCCGACCGGTCAGCACGATGCGCATCATCTTCGGCACGGTCAGGTAGAACAGCCCGCCGCCCATCGCCACCGCGACATCCATCCCGCCGGCGCCGATCGCCAGCATGCCGAGTCCGCCGCCGGTCGGTGTGTGCGAATCCGAGCCGATCAACGTCTGGCCCGGCACGCCGAACCGCTCGTACTGGACCTGGTGGCAGACGCCGTTCCCGTTCTTCGAGAACTTGGCGCCGTAGTGAGACGCGATCGACTGCAGGAAGACATGGTCGTCGGTCGACTCGCCTTTGAACCCGAGCGATGTATGATCGGAGTACGAGACGACCAGATCGGCCTTCACCCGGTCCATCCCCAGCGCCTCGAACTCCAGCCACGCCATCGTCCCGGTCGAGTCCTGCGTCAGACACTGATCGATCCGGATCCCGACTTCCCGTCCGCGTTCCAGGGTTCCCTCGCGAAGATGCGATGCGAGGATCTTCTCCGTCATCGTCTGCGCCATGCGGATCACCTCGTAAATTGGCGACGGCATTGTAGTGATCCGTCCCGCAAGATGCAACACGCTTCATCATGAAATCTCGATATATGAGATTATGGACACGCGGCTATGCCCTGGCGCATCCCTGTGTCTAGCTTGAAATGAGGACTTGGTTCGCGCCGCGCCGCCGGTTCGCATCGAATGCGCCCGGGGCGACCGCGGTTCAGCGCTCGGCGAGAACGTTTCGGACGGCCCGGACGACCTCCGCGGCCAGTCGATCCTCGGGAATCGGAGGGCCGATCGGCTCGCCGCGGACGTAGATCGTGCCCTGTCCCGGGCCGCCGACCAGGCCGACGTCGGCCTCGCGCGCCTCGCCAGGACCGTTGACAACGCATCCCATCAATGCGACGGACAGGCTCTCGGCGACATCGGCCAGCTCGGAACGGACCCGATGGACGATCGCCTCGAGGTCGATTGCGGTTCGCCCGCATGTCGGGCAGGAGTGCAGGTCGATCCCGCGATACCGCAGGCCCAGCGCCCGCAGGATCTCGTAGGCAACCCGGACTTCCTCGACCGGGTCGCCGGTCAGCGAGACGCGGACGGTGTCGCCAAGCCCCTCCGCGAGCAGGACACCGAGCCCGACCGAGGAGCGGATCGAGCCCTCCCAGGTCGTACCGGCTTCGGTGATCCCGAGATGGAGCGGGACATCCAACGCGGCGGCGAAGGCACGATTGGCGTCGATCGTCATCCGCACGTCGGTCCCTTTGAGCGAGACGACGATCCGATCGAATCCGCGCGCCTCGAGAAGCCGAATCTCATGCAGCGCACTGTCGACCATCCCCGCCGCGCTCGGATGGTTCTTCGCGTCGCGGAACCGCTCGTCGAGCGAGCCGCCGTTGACGCCGACGCGGATCGGGATGCCCGCTTCGTTCGCCGCGTCGGCGACCGCCGCGATCTTGTCCGGGTCGGTGATGTTGCCCGGATTCAGCCGCAGCTTGTCGACCCCGGCGGCGATCGCCGCCAGCGCCAGACGATGGTCGAAGTGGATGTCGGCGACGAGCGGAATCGAGATTCGTTCGAGGATCCGGGGCAACGCCTCGGCCGCCTCCCGCCGCGGCACCGCGACGCGGACGATCTCGCACCCCGCCTTCTCCAACCGATGGATCTGTCCGACCGTCGCCTCGACGTCGGCGGTGTCGGTGTTCGTCATCGACTGGACGGTGATCGGCGCACCGCCGCCGATCGGCACGTCGCGAACCTGAACCTGTCTCGTCATCACGCCCCCCTCGCCCTCGTCGGATCCCGTCGGCTGCCCGCTTCGTCCGCGCCGCACGCGATGCAGCGCGTCACCCGGTCCTACGCGAGCTTCGGCGGAAGGACGATGGTCCCGAAGTTCTTCTCGTACCGCTGGATATTCTCCCCGATCGCCTGGTACAGGCGCTTCATATGCCCGGGGTTCAGGATGACCCGCGAGGTCAAGAGCGCCTGATCGCCCTTCGGAGATTGGGTCTGCGGGTCGACGAAGAGGAAATCGATGATGAACTCCTCCTTGCGGTGAGAGATCAACGCAAGGTTCGAGTAGTGCCCGCGACGGGTCTCGTTGTCCGCTGCAATCTGCATCTTCCGTTGTTCCGGCAAGGAACCATCACCTCCACCTTTGGGCGATGGTAGCCGTTGTCGTGGAACGCAACAAGACGCTTCAGGACTTCAGATACCGTTCGAAGAAGGTCTCGATCGTCTTGCGATGGTGCCCCGGCACGAGGATGTGATGGTTGCCGAGCGGAGCTTCGAGCAGCACATCCAGCGGCCCGTCGACGACGACGCGCACCTGCGTACGGCACAGATCGTCGCGGAAGGACGTCTCCTCCGTCGTCCCTTCGCGGAGGAACAGCCGATCCAGGCGTTCGCCGCCGAGTCGGAAGACGGTACACGGACCGATCGGAAGGGTCCCCGAAATGCCGACGCCGAGATCGGTCTCGAAGTGGGTCGCGATCGAGTACTCCGTTGTCACCGACAGCGGGCACGTGCAGTGGGCCATGCCGAGCACGTTGCGTTCGGCGTCGACCGACGCGATGTTGCCCATAAACGCCGCCTGTCCGGTCAGCAGGAATGCGACGAACATCGAGAACAGCGCCTGCAGATCACCTTCGCAGCCGGCCGGTAGCCGCTCGTCGTTCAGTCGCGAGAGGGCGTAGCAGCCCGTCTGCTCGAGCTCCGTCACCAGATCGAAGCAACGGACGCTGCACGCGGCGAGTCGATGCTCATCGACCAAACGGCGCAGCCCCTGGTAGATCGCGACCGAGTCGGCGACATCGGCCCCCGCCCGGTCGTCGGTCCTCTTGGCGGCGCGCTTGAAGCGCGACACCTCCCGTTTGGGCGCCTTCGCGTCGGCGATGTTCGCCAACAGCTCCTTCATCTGGATCGGGATCAGCTCGACCGACAGGCGTCCTTTCAGGAACGCGCGATCGACGTCGCTGGCGACGAGCCAGTCTGACGGCTCTCCGATCAGCCCGACACGGCTGAAGCGCAGCCCGTCCCACGCGTTGGCGATGATCAGTTCCTGCTCGAGCCCCGCCGCGATCTCCTGCGGCGTCCCGAACAGGATCCGTCCCTCGCCGCCATCCTGACGAATCCGGGCGAGGATCTCGAGCGCCGCGGGAAGCGAGTTGTGCGCCGGATGGGCAATCAGCATAGCCGGCGGTCGCATCTGGGCGATCAGCTTCAGGACCTCCCGCTCGACGCCACCGGTCAGCACGAGGACCGCCGCCGGTCGTTCGATCGACGGCCGCGCGACCTCCTCGATCTCAAACGCCGACGTCGCCGACGCAATCTGCTTCAGCAGGGAAGCCTTCATCGACTCGATCTGCTTCGCGTCGTGCAGCGCGGATGCTCGTACCAGAACCTCGATCTTGTCCATCCCTTCGATCGTAGGCCGTCGCCCTCGGCGTCTCGAACCACTCCCCGACTCGCGATCCGGACACGGATCACCCGCGAACGGTGTCGGCGGAGCCAACGAAACCGGCCATCTCTCCGCTCGAAACGGAACCGGGTCCGTGGCATGCCAAGTTGAACCGCCCTTGGGGGATCGGATACGCTCCTTGCCTGTCCCGTAGCGGATTCGAGTCCGTCGGGAAGGTCCCGCCAAGGGGCCGGGAGGGCATCATGCAGCTTCTGAAGACGATCTTCTACTCGAATCCGGTCTGGATGTGGCTGCTCGCGGTCGCGATCATCGCGTTCGTCTGGTTCGTGTTGCGTGTCGTGATGCGGCGGCTCGTCACACGGCTGAAGCGCTACGCCGACCGGACGGAGGGTCGGTTCGACGATCTGCTCGTCGAGTTGCTCGCGAAGACCCGGTTCCTGTTCGTGCTGATCGTCGCGTTCTACGCCGGTTCGCTGATCCTGACCCTACCGGACGCCGCCGAGCGGGCATTGCACGGTCTGTTCGTGCTAGGACTTCTGATCCAGGCGGGCTACTGGGGAGACGGGGTCGTCACGTTCTGGATCCGGCGTACCGCGCGCCGCAAGCTCGAGGAGGATGCCGCGACGGCGACGTCGCTGACCGCACTCAGTTTCGTCGCCAAAGCGGTCGTCTGGGTCGTCGTCGTCCTCGTCGCGCTGGAGAACTTCGGCATCGATATCACCGCGCTCGTTGCCGGGCTCGGCATCGGCGGAATCGCCATCGCCCTCGCGGTGCAGAACGTCCTCGGCGACCTGTTCGCTTCGCTGTCGATCATCGTCGACAAGCCGTTCGTCATCGGCGATTTCATCATCGTCGGCGACCTGATGGGATCGGTCGAGAGGATCGGGCTGAAGACGACGCGCGTCCGAAGCCTCTCCGGCGAACAGATCATCTTCTCCAACAGCGACCTGCTCGGAAGCCGCGTCCGAAACTACAAGCGGATGTACGAACGCCGCGTTGTCTTCCCGTTCGGCGTGACGTACCAGACGCCGATCGATGCACTCGAACGGATTCCGGAGACGGTTCGGCAGATCGTCGAGAGCCAGCAGAACGTCCGCTTCGACCGGTGCCACTTCAAGTCGTTCGGCAGCTACTCGCTCGATTTCGAGACCGTCTACTACGTCCTCGTCGCCGACTACAACGTCTACATGGATCGCCAGCAAGCGATCAACCTCGCGATCATGCGAACGTTCGAGGACGCGGGCATCGAGTTTGCCTACCCGACGCAGACGCTGTTCGTCGAGCGGTCCGACGGCTCAGAGGAGTAGGAGTCCGGCGACCAGCGTCACGATCGCCCCGAGAATCGCCGGCACGATCAGCCGGCGCAGAAACGGCCCCATCGATGTCTTGAAGTACTCCACCGACACCGAGATACACGGATGGATCGGCGTCAGAATGTACCCGAGGAAGACCGCGAAGTACGTCACCGCGAACGCCGGCGCCGACATCGCCCCGTACGTCGACGCGTAGATCGGGATGATGATCGACATCGGCGCTTGGAGCCTGCCGGTGATCAGCCCCAACGCCACACCGATGACGACGCAGAGGATCACCGGCGGCAGCGTCATCGCCGCGATCCGCTCCGGCACGCCGGACGACGTGAACACGTTCAGGAAGGCGAACATCGCCAATACGATCAACGCGTACTTCCACGGGGTCATCCGGCGCATGATCGTCCCGAAGTCTCGGATCCGCTGGCGCCCGATCGCCATCGACAACGCCAGGCTGA